>Ga0099825_1008407_pt1 | contig 12227 bp, 9 predicted proteins | sample SiratroredBW_FD_76838 | JGI IMG/M metagenome (GOLD analysis project Ga0099825, IMG submission 76838) | Root nodule microbial communities of legume samples collected from California, USA - Siratro red BW | ecosystem: Host-associated > Plants > Roots > Nodule | place: USA: California | collected...
AATATATATATATATATATATATATATATATATATATATATATATATATATATATTATTTTGAAAATTATGTTTTATACCTAATATTTTAGGGTATGAAATTTTAAGATTAATATATAACTATGTCGTCTAAAAGGTAGTTGACAACTGGACTTACCTATATGATGAATTTTTAAAATATTTCTCATAAGATCATACTTGTTCATGTTATTTTATTTGTGTTTGGCTAAATACCTGAGAACATGTAATTGTTGCTCATTGGATGACTAGTATCATCGCCTCAGAGACGATCAAGGTGCTCATATAGCCCATGTACGGGCCAAAATAATATACACGCGGCCTTAGCCCCCTAATGTTAATAGGCGATCCATATTGTTTTCAAAGATCAAAGTCTTAAGGTAACTAAACATCTCGGTGATTGGAGTATATTTCTCAAAAACATTGTTTATACTCACCATTATTCTTTGTGTTTGACTACCTAACTTTGGGACTATTCATAGCTCCCAACCTTAAGTCGAGTAGGTGAGAGGCTTTCTTGACACCAAAACACAAAAGCTTCCATAGGTAGTTTCAAAATGAGGGTTACTTAAATGTCACATCCGTACATCAGCACTCCACATGGCGAAACCACATTAGCTCTGTCTCAACTGTCTCTCTAACCTTTCCTCAAAGCATCTATTCAAAAATTTTCATAAAAAAAACCTCTATTCCACCTCATTACTCAGAATTTTACGCGTCTTTAGGAGCCCTCCCTCATTTCTTCTGCATTTCTTCATGTCTCCCTACTTTAGGTAAGTTTAATTTTTCCCAAACCCTAAACACTAAATGAGTATCAAGAGGAGGTGTCTCGACTGAAGGACGAGTTAAAAAGTGAAAAGGAGAAATTTGAGAAAGTTAGTACAAATTGGACTTGCAAAGAAAAAGAGACTAAAGACATTGAGAAAGATTTTAAGAACAAAATGGTTAGGTCCTTTGGATTGGGCTTTGAGGTAGCTGCTAAGCAAATCCTTGTTCTCTACCCAAACCTATGGACCTTTTCAAGACGGTGATTGATGGCCAATTGGTGTATGAATAACTTTTATTTTGGGAAACCTCAGCTATTGCTAATTTCTTAAAAGTCGGATCTATTTGTCTTCCTAGGTGTTCAAAACTTTGGAACTTTTATATTTGTGTGTCTTCCATACTACTCATGATTATACACCTTTGATGAAAATTTCTATATTATGGTTTCCTAGTGGTTAGTATGTGTAACATCATGAAAATTTGTGATATTTCCATAAAACAATGTTATATGAATCCAAGAATTTGTAATATAAATATATATCTTTAAGAAAAAGACCTGGCTGCATCTATATTAGAATTAGTAGACGATCTACTTTCAGCACAGATTTGAAAGCTATTGTCTATCACAAGTATAGGGATCAGACTACCTAATAAGAGACCATTCATGATATCGTCTAGTTTGTTATAAGTTAAGATCGTCTAGTCTGCTACATGTTGAAATCGTCTGGTTTGATAAGATTTGTCTAGTCTGTTGAAATCATCTACCATGTTAATTCTAGTAAAATCAACTATCATATCAATCCAAATAACTTCATTTAATATCATCTAGCATAATCTTTTGGAGCAAAATTTTATTAACAATTTCGTTTGCTATATTGATTATAATGTATTTATCTATCCAGGAAGAACTATAAACAATCTAGTGTGTTCATTATAACATCTAAACATGTCTATGTCTATACTATATTGATTTGTCTAAAATAACTTCGTTCAACCTTTAATTAATTATCAAATTTGTGTGGATCGAGATATGTGAAAATCAAAAGTAATTTTAAATTTAATTACACTTAAGCTAACAAATATTTTATTAATCCCAATATTTTTGAAAATTTCACAGTTTATATCAATCTGTAATAAGAATTTAAACATTTATCGAAGAACTTTGATGATTTGAAAGAATTCTTCGCTTGAAATATGCAAAATCAAAGAACTTATCCTATAAAAAAAAGGATAAGTTCTGAAAGGTAAACATCTAGAAAGTATTTAATGTTGTAGATAAGATAAACCTTACTTATAATCATTATCATTGTCACATCAGGATATTACTATAGTATTTATATTTTCCCACAAATCAACAAAAAAAAAACTAAATTTTAGAATTAAACTAAATTGCAAATAAGCAATCAAAATGAAACTTTAAGTAATGATTACAATCTATAAATAGCGAACTTCAGATAGACAATTAATAGTAGAGAATTAATAAAACAAATAGTAAGAAAAGAGATACAGTGGAAAGAAGAATAAACCTAAATCAAAGGTACGGAGGATATATATATATATATTATCTATTTTGTATATTTTTGTGAAGTACCCTTAAGCCTTGTCTCTTTTGAAATTGATCTTATTGGCTTTATGATAAGCAACTTATTGATGTTATTGACTTATACTAGGTTTATTCACAAACTTGTACCATTCCAGTTCATATATACTTCACTATAATAAGTTAATCTATAAATTTTACTACAGATTGTCATTGTATATATTCATATTGATTCTTGTTATGATTCCACTATGTGAAACGATCACATGATTATGATGTACCATTTTGGAATGCTGTTAATGGAAGATTTAATTCATTGAGAACTAAATAAGTAAAATATATTATTTTGATTATGATTGGAGGATCGTGTTGTGATTACTCATTTATCCTTACTAGTCATTGCATATATTATTTGTATTATTATACTTATCAATATCAATCATCATATTCTCAATTATTTTGTTGTATTAATTATAACACTTTCATTTGGACTATTATTTTCTGATGATTAAAGACTCAAATGATTCATCTGATAAATCAATTTCTCTTGCCGTCATTATATTTGGATCACCTAATAAATATGCGTTTCATCTATTCTTTGATTGTTTTAATGCAATTTTATCTTAATGTATGTATATCTCAATTTCCTACCTTTTTTTTTCTTTGATACACACACACACACACACACACACATATATATATATATATATATATATAATATAAAAAAAAAAACTCGATGGACAATCTTAATTATTATAGACTCTCTCTCCATTCATTAGAAATAATCAGTCGTAGATTATGTGCATGCATCATAATACACCCACCCTTAATTATGACTTATGTTATCCCTTAATTATAGTTTATGTTATCCCTTACTTATTTTTCATCCTGTACATATATCTTTCTATATATATATATATATATATATATATATATATATATATATATATTATATTTCTCTATAATTATCGTAGCTTATTAACTACGGACATTTTGACCTACTTTTATGAAACAATTGGAATACCAACATAACAAAAAAATCAGTTACCTTTAGAAGGACGACGCATTCTATCATACAATTCACTTACAGTTTTGAGACATCCTTAGTATTAGATGGATTTGTAGTTGTAACTTTTTTTATACTACCGATAGTTAACATATTTATTCATCTACAATAGACGATTATATGTTCTAAAAAGTCTACTAAGTGAATGTATAATAGATTGACTAATGATTGTAATTACAATTTTATCTCACTTTATATATATATATAACTTAATTTCAATTGTAAGTATTATCACAATAACTCAATTTTATAACATTAATTCGATTTGTTATAATCATACATTATTTTCATTAATTTTCTCGTCTGATTTGTTTAAAATATTAAACATCTTTAGATACTTGTTTAAGTTTATGAATTTTCCTTACTTAGAATAGTATCCTACACAAAGATTGATAAATTGGATTACTTATTTTAAAAAATCTTAATTTATTTTAAAAATTCTTATGTAAATTGAATTATGAGTTATTATATGTAAAGGTATCTAATAATATTAACAATAAAACAGTAGATAAGGGAGTAACTGAATAATATTCTAGAGTGTATTTGGATATGTAATTGGAAATAACAGCAGAACAAAGATGAACATATTTGAACAAAGTTGAACAATATTAAACAATAAAGCAATAACAGAATTCTCTCTCCTGACTTTCGAGAGGTTAGACTCTCCATATTCACTCTACTGTCCCAATTCTCTTCTCCTTCCTCTCTTTCCAACCCTGTATTTATAACCCAACTTCACCTCTAACTAACTCCCTGAATTAATGACTTTTATTATTTTTTTTCATATTCCTCATCTAATACTTAAATTTGAAGGGTGTGATATTTCCATTCTGCCCTTGCACTTGGTTACTAACAGGGTATGTAACAATACCCCCTCCCCTTGGAGATTCACCTTGTCCTCAAGGGAAAAGTGGGAAAACATAATCTCGATCTTCGTAGTTAACTCCCAAGAATTCTCAAAATCTGGTAAATGTTGCCATTTAACTAAAACTTTAAGTCCTCCCTTGTCATTTTTCCTAATGTCTAGTATTTGTTCTGATTGTACCAACAGTTCTGCTTCGATAGATAGGTCTGGTGGCAGGGGTTGAGATGATGTAAAAGGGTCAGCATTTCTTTTAAGCAAGGAGAAATGGAAGACAGGGTGAATCTTAGTCGTTTCTGGTAACTATAACTTGTATGCAACAACCCCAATCCTTTCTAAAACTTCAAATGGGCCACAGAATCGAGCAGCTAGCTTTTGATTAGTCCTGCCTGCTAAGGACTACATCTGATAGGGGTGAAGTTTTAAGTACACAAATTCTCCTACCTCAAATATTACATCTCTTCTTTTCTTATCTGCAGATTGTCTCATTATGTTTTGAGCTTTGTTTAATTGAAATTGCAACTCATCTAGGACCTGGTTGCGTTATGCCATCATCAACCGTACATCCTCCACAACAAATTCCAATCCACCCCTTAACAGAGGAGGTGGTTCTCTACCGTATAAGGCCTTAAATAGAGTCATGCGAATTGAATCGTGGTAATTCGTATTATACCAAAACTCGGCTCAAGATAGCAAAGTTAGCCACCGCTTTGGTTTGGAGTCTGTCAAACATCTCAAATAGTTTTCTAAGCATTTGTTAACAACTTTCGTCTGACCGTCAGATTGAGGGTGGTAGGCAGAGGATATCTTCAATGTAATACCATGTTGCTTCAATAGTTCCGACCAGAATGAGCTCATAAAAATCTTATCCCTGTCTAAGACTATAGAAGATGGAAAACCATAAAGACGGACCACTTCCTTGATTAAGAGAGCAATGATGTCTTTTGTTGTGATACCCATTGTAATGGTATCAGAACAAAATAGATGAGTCACCAAGAAACCCTCCTCATTATTTTTCAATGTGTTTAAAGCCATCTTTTCCTGATGCACGGCTTCTACTGAGGCTAAGGTCCCTCTGCAATGTTACTTAGGACCCATATCCAGCTCAGTGTCAACTGCTGATAGTAGCCTTCAAATTTTCCTAAGCTTGCCACCCACCTAGCACCGAGTACCACCTCCGACCTCCCTAGCTCCATGACAAGGAAGTTTGCAACAATGAAACACCTTGTACTATCAGTTTGATATTTTCGCAGCCCCCAACTCTTGGTTCAATAGTGTCATTCCCAACCTTAACTTGAAATGGTAGCATCGCGCTTAGTGGTAAACCTAGGAAGGAGACAATGTGAGTGGAAAGGAAATTAGCCTCCGTCCCTGAATCTACCAACACAATCACCTCCAGGCCCTGGATTGTGCCTTTTGCCTTAAATGTGTAATGATATGTGAACTTCCAGTAACTGAAAGATGAAAGATGGAGAGACAGAGTTTGTAGATTAAGAGTAGAGTGTTCCTCTGTGATTTCTTCAGGTGTTGGTTCAAGCTCCTCCTCTTCGTCAGCATCTACTAGCACAAGTGTTGATGGCAGTGTCAACACAAGTGGGATGGGTTCCACTTCTCCCCACACTTGTAGCATAGACCCTTGCATTGGTGTTCAAGCCACTCTTCATTTGAGATCTAACGAGAATTATGCTTTGGGCCAGATAAGCTAGAAGCTGGGAATTGGGTGGGATGAGTGACTTGGTTCTCCTTGGGTTTTGGTGGTGGGGAACGTTCAAAGTAGGAATTAAAATTATTGGGCCTGAACCAATTTGTACCTCTATTGAAATCCTCCCTAGACTTAGGGCTTGCTTCACGTCATCTTCCCCATTGGCTTCCACCTTCCTCTTGCTAAGCTAAGTTTCTCGCCTCAACAATCATTTCACGATTCATCAACGCTTGAAGGGATTCGAACTCCGCCACCACTAGTTCTGACTTAATCGTTGGTTTCAACCCTTCATGGAACATATATAGTAAGGTCTCTCCACCAAAATTTCTGTGTTATCTGACAACGAGCTCAAAATCAAGTCTATACTCCATGACAAAGCCTATCTGCTTCACTTGCGACTGCTTCACCTGCAACAATGGCGCCAAGGGATTTGATGCCGCTCCTGGTTCAAAACGTTTTAGCAAGTCCTACTTGAAACGGAGCCAAGTGTGAAATGTCAACTGAGCCTCCCACCACTCGTACCACGTAAGAGCCTCCCCCATTAATCCTAGCACTCCATAATCGAGCTTCTCCCCTACCGGAATGTCCGACACCCGAAAGAAACGGTTCATTCTCACTAATCACCCGTTCGTATTTGCTCCATCAAATGTTGGGACCTCTAATTTGTGTCCCCCGTCACCCTTGTAGCGCGGGTTTCTGCCATTCTGTCCTCCTCCACCAAGATTCACGATTTGAGAGGTAGTGTCCTCCTCCTCCTGATGCGGCTCCATAGTCTGATCCTGTTATGGTGAATGGATCGCTATATCGTCGAGCCTCTTCAATATCGCCTCTAACATCTAACCGTGGTTCATCATTCGTTTCTCTGACCCTTTGACAAGTTCTTCCATCGCTCCTGAGTTGCTTATGGTAACCATTTACAGGTGTGAAACCTTAATCGAGAATCTGAGTTATGTGTAGTAACCATGCACTTGGTTACCGGGTATGTAACATTATATTATTCACTCTTTCAATGAGACGAAAGTTATAAACCTTAGAATATACCGTTTGGTTGTTGAATTGAAGTTTTGTATAAAATATTCTAAATTCTTATAGTAATTGATATTACTTACTCTTTTTATATGAATGAAACAAATGACTAATTACATGGCTGTAAGAATTTATAAATAAGACGTTCGCTGGAATTAAATCTACGGATGACATGCTTTAAGTAATTTAATATAGAAATAACATATTTTATTGTCTTATACGATTAAATCCTCACGAAATTGTCTAGTTAGTCTAGTGGTTGACCAAATTCAATCGTTTTAATTCTTTTATGAGTCTCTGAAAATATGAATCAACTACCTAGATTATTATTCTCTTCAATTTAAATTGTAATATCATTCAAATGATTCGTCTAATAGAAGATTACATCATCTATTAATATTCGTTAATCTTGAGAACTTGTATTTAATACTGGATATAATCACCCAATTAGAATTCAATGAAAGCAGATTTATGTTTAATCTATAACAAGTAGACGAAAAGATTTATACAAAGGGAATAATCCTACATTTGTTTGCCTTTAGAAATTATTAAACATTCGTTTATTTTTTCGCCGAACCTTAAATTATATATATATATATATATATATATATATATTAAGAGACGTGTTTGTGTGGTCTATATAACTTAGCCAAAATCTCGTCCATAACTTATAACCTAAAGCAATTGTCCTATGATCAGTGGAGTAAAGAGTTTGCGTCTATAATGACGTTCACTATGAAAGACCGCAAAGCACATAAAAATCTTCTTATCATTAAATTAGGGGAATTTGAGAGAATTGCGAGCAAAAATTTTGTGGGCACCAGCCTCGCTATAACAACAAAACTTATTCGCGAAACTCGGCCAGTTATTAATTGGTTTTCCGTGTAAGCAAAAGGCTGCCAAATGAACTCATCCATATCCCTACTAAGTGAGGTGGGGTTCAAAATATATATAAACGATTAAAGCTTGGTTATGGTTATCCAATTTGTTAATTTAGTATCTACTTCGAGTCAAGAACAATCCGTCTACAAGAAGTCGGTTTAAAGTCATTTTTGATAGGACAACGATGAACTAACCAAGTTCATTATCTTATCCATGAAAAAAACCCAATAAGCATGTTTATCGAGACTATATACAAGTTTATGTTAGTAATGAGGTTTATTATCATGAGTCTGCTAATAGGTTTGATAAATAGTAGACTGACCTAAATCATTTCTATAAATAGGGGGACACCTCCCACTGTATGACTACTATTCCCATAATCTCTTACCTATATTTAGAACTAACTTGATCTTTGGAGTATCTTTGCCTCTACCCTCTCCCCTCGAGCTGATAAGAAGAAGATGTTTGACTTGAAAATTCAACTGAACCTCTGAAAACAAGCTGAGTACCCTTAGTCGGTTCCATAATTACTCCCCTTTTACTTTAACAACCTACTCCCTTATTCCAACCTACTCACTAAACCCGAAACACAATACATAATCGAGAGTATGGTCCAGAACATAGCTAGAGAATCATCCTGTGTATAACCGGGAGTGTGGTCCATAACATAGCTAGAGCATCATCTAGTACATAATTGGAGTATCGTCCAAAACATAATTGGAGTTGTCATCCAGTACACAGTCGGGAGTGTCACAGAACATAATTGGAGTTGTCATCCAGTACATAGTCGGGAGTGTTCAAAATTCAAAATCATACAACAAAAATATTAAAAACACAAATATATATTGAGATGGACAACCTCATTAAAAACCTTTGAGAAAAGTTTCAAAAAAAACTCAAGAGAAAAGAATATCATAGAAAAGAATATCATATGTGTGATGTTTACATTATTAGTTGAAATGAAACTTTAAACTAATTGCAATCCATGTTCGAGGAACCAGTCCTTTGTCCAGTTTTTCAAGCCTGTAAGCTTCATTCCCCAGGCACCTCCCATATCTCCCATATCTTATACAGACTACACTCTACTTGGAAACGAGCTTGTTGTCCATTTGATTAAGTTAACTACTCCACATCACTAGATTTGATACCTTGAACTGTCGAGGAATAACCTTACTCTTGTACCTCATTTCCACACGCCGCTTCAATGCCTCACCATTTAATCGAGAACACTCTCTTACCTCATCAATCAAATCGAAGTTGGCTTGCAGGGTTGGTTCATCAATCTCTACTAGTATTAGTGCATCAGTTCCATACACCAAGCTGAAAAGCATCTCCCTTGTTGTTGATTGTGGTGTCGTGTTATATGACCACAAAACTCTAGGAACCTCTTATGGCCATCCTCCTTTGGCCATGTGTAGCATTCTCTTTATTCATCATAATATAACCCAATTTGTGGCCTTTGCCTGGCCGTTGGTCTGAGGTTGTTTTATAGACATAAAAATCTACTTGATGCCCAAATCTTTGCTCATGTTTGACCACTTAGGACTCTAAATTGACACACAATGTTATTCCATATGAAGTTCAGGACACTTGAGGCAGCTATGATAGGTAATGGCTCTGCCTTAATCCATTTCTTAAAATATTCAATTGTTACCATTAGGAACTTTAGCTGTCGAACTGCCAGCAGGGAATGCACCCAAGATGTCGATTCCCCATGTGCGAAAAGGTCATGAGCTAAGTATGGTATGTAGCTCTTGAGTCGGGGTCCCAATGCCAATCTTCTAACACTGGTCACATTTTTGGGTGTATGCTAAGCAATCTCCTTTAATAGTCAATAATATCCAGCTCAGACAACCTTGTGGGATAAGGCTCTTCCTCCGATATGGCTTCCATTGACTCCTTCATATAATTTAGCCAGAACTTGTTCCACTTGAAACGGGAAAATACATTTCAGCATGGGATTAGAGTACTCGTATCAGAAAAGATATCCATCGATCAGAGTGAAATGATAGGCCTTCCTTTAGAGTTCCTTAGCCTTCCTTAGATCTTGGGGTATATCCCCATCTACTAAATATTGTGCATAGGGTGTCATCCAGGTATCACCACTTGAACTCTACAAAGCAAACACCTGTTCCACCTCGCCATCACCAATTGATACTCGAGGAGCCCTTGAGTTTCCTTGATAACCAAATAACTTCCACCCTTTGAAGAACAAACTAGCTTGGGGAGTAAATCTATGCGGTAATTCTATTCCCTGGGAACATGTAATAGTTCAAAAGATTCAAATATGGAAGTTAAAATTCGCACATATTTCAAATATCTTGCCAAATAAGGATCTTTGGCTTGAAACTCACTAGAAATGTGTCCTGTAATCAACTAGGAGTCACTTTTGGTAACAAGCTCCTAACCTCTATTTCTTTAACCAATAAAAACCCTACAATCAATGCCTCATACTTAGCTTGATTATTACTTGCTTTAAAAGAAAATTTCAAGGACTGTCCAATAAGCACACCATTAAGTCCCTCTAAGATCACACCTGTTCCATTACCTTTCAAATTAAATTTCGTCAACAGATAGAATCCACTTGCAATCCTCTACTCCACCCGAGATGGTGAACACAGTAAGCTCTACCAAAATTTTTGTCAAAACCAGACCCTTTATTGGACCTCGAGGTTCATATAATAAATCAAACTCGAAAAATTCTACTAACCACTTCATCATCCTTCCTGCTATATCCAACTTTCTAAGCACTCGCTTGATTGGAAGATCAGTTTTTACGACGACACTATGACTCTAAAAGTAGTGCTTGAGTCGCCAAGTTGTCATTCCCACATACAACACAACTCTCTCAAATTTCTAATACCGAACCTCAGGACCCTAGAGCAGTTTGCTATCAAAATGAATCGGCCATTGTTCGTCATCGATTTCTTGTACTGACATCGATCTTGCTGTGTGATTTGTTACCTTAATGTATAACTGGAGCAGCATATACAGCACTGGTTTGTTGAGAAGTAGAGGATTTGACAAATATTCCTTCAACTTCACAAATGTTTCCTCACATTTCTTCGTCTAAATGAAATGATCATTCCTTCTCATACACTAAAAATAGGGAAAAATGTTAACAAAATTTGCAATGATGGCAAGTGCATCGTGGCAATGTAGCAAGTAATAAAATTATTGTTTCTCTAAAATAATTTATGCAAATATAAAACAATAACTACAATTATAATAATTTTATATTTAAGAATATTTGTAGAAAATTAAAAACAATTAAAAGAATATTTTATGTTTTTATCAAAATTTGAATGTTGAAAAAGGATTAACAACGATTGAATCACTCTTTATTCCTAGACACAAACTTTCGTTCGGTAATTTAATTCATATGTAGACACGAGATATATTTTTTAATACTCTTAAGAGTCAATAATCAGGTTATGAACCAACACAACAAGCACTATGTATAAAATTAAAATACTGATATAATGAAATGAAAGACATAAATATTAAAAGTAGAAACAATTACATGGGAGTTAAAAAAGATTTAACCTAACCCTGACAACAAAGAATTTAGCTCCTCATCGACACGAGGATACCAAACCTTACAATAAAGTAATGGAATACGAAGATGAATCCACAAGAAATCCTAAGATTGCATTCCTAGATGATTTTCGATCTCCAATAACCTAAGATGTCTAACCCTAATATGAGAAAATACTAAATAACTAGAATTTTCTATGCTAGTGCCGACCCAGGTTAGTTGTGTCAACACCCAATTTCGTCCGGACAAATAAAATTATTCTAAAATATAAAACAATATAAAATAAAAATAAAAATGTGTGTTATTATTTAAATAAAAAAAGAGAGTTTTGATTCTATTCTATTTTATGAATAAAGTTAAAATAAAATTCGTAAAAAAGGAAAAAAAAGTAAAGAAAATCAGTCTATTAAATTTGTTGAAAAAAAAAAATTGTCATTAAAGTGTTGTCATGTCACATCCTCTCTTTTTGCTTGTCTTTTCTGATGCCCACTAATGATACGAAAATTAATTGAAAATAACTTTAAAATTTTTTTTAGAAAGGCTATAAATTTGAATAGTTGATTTGATTATTATTCTGATTAATTGCAAACGATTTTTTGCTTAATAGTGATTAAATGATGATGATTTTCCATTAAATGTTGATTGTCTAATAATTGATGCATTTTCTTTTTGAATTGTTATGCTCATCCTTTTTATTCTACAAGCTTCATTTGGTTAATGTTCTAAAATAGTAATTAGATAATTTGTTTATTTTTCGAAAAGTAGAAAAAATAATGATAATAAATATATATTTCAAAATAATAATAATATTAAAATAAAATTAAAAAAA
>Ga0099825_1008408_pt1 | contig 12227 bp, 8 predicted proteins | sample SiratroredBW_FD_76838 | JGI IMG/M metagenome (GOLD analysis project Ga0099825, IMG submission 76838) | Root nodule microbial communities of legume samples collected from California, USA - Siratro red BW | ecosystem: Host-associated > Plants > Roots > Nodule | place: USA: California | collected...
ACCCATTATCACTCCTCACCAACTTCTTTTGCCTCAGCTTCTTCAGTTCCAACTCCGCATTGATCCTCCCCAACCTCTCCAATGCAATTTTTTCTCTGAGGGACCCATTTTCTCTCTTTTTCTCGTCGAGCTCTGCCTGCAACCTCGCTTCCCGCGCCACCAGCACCTGCTCGACTCGGTCGAAGTCGCTACTCAGGAACGAGTCGCGCAACTCGGAAATCAACTCGGAGATGCTCCTTCCGTTTCGCTTCAGACCCGACCCGGTTTCGGATTCTGGTTTTGGGGCCATGAGGGTGCTCGAAAGGTGCAAACTTTTTGGCAGAAATGGAATGTGGGTGTGACAGAATAGGGAGAGAAATGAATGTCTTAATTTCTAAGGCAACAAAAGCAGAGAAAGCCAACAAGTTCAAGTCACGGGTCTCTGAATTTCTGAAAAAAGTTTAGTTTTGAATAACACTATTTTTCGGATAAATGTATAAAAGTGTGATGATTACTCTGGATTAAATGTAATATTTAATAATTAATTTGATATTAAATTATAGATTGTGGGGACCAATTTTAATATTAAATTATAAAGTTTATTAATCAATTTATATTTTTGTATACATTTGACAACTATATTAGATTTTATTTTTTCTTTTAAGTGGTTACTAGTTTACACATTACTTTTAAATATGTCTACTTTTAAATAATCCTTCTTTTAAGTTTCTAATTTGAATTGAAAGAAAAAGTTAACAAAAATGTATTGATTTACAATGTTTGGAAATAGACTATGATAACAAGAAAGATGTAAAAAAGAGATTTTTTGTTTGTGAAGTTCCCTATATAACTTATTCCGTTGATTTTAATGAACTTTGTTATGACTAATATTTATTTTTATAAGTAGAAATAAGAAAACGAAATGACTATAAAAAATACGCATTAAAACATAGTTTAACTATCTAAATGTATATATTTTGTTCTGAAAGATACGTTAATGATTTCATTAATCAATTTAGATAAAATTAATTTATAATATATAAATAAGATAATTTTTATTTTATAAATTGATAAATTAGATTTAAACATAATTGTTAATAGTGCAAGACATGAATAATCTTATGATTTTATAAATATTTTATGATATTTTTTTTAGATATATATAATTTTTTTAACTTTAAAAGTGTTGAAGCAATTATATCATTATGTCATTAAACAAACTCTGCAATTAGATCTTACTTACAATATCTTTAATTACTGAAAGTTTTCATAATGTTATAATATTTTGAAATATTATTAAGAGCCAAATATCTAATATTTATTATTAGCATGTCTCCAAATTAAGATGGTTATCTAATTGCTTAATTATTTAAAATAAAGACTGAATGAAATATTTTATAACATGATTTTAACTTTTTTAGAATATATAGTTTAATTAAAACAACGCCTGTTCAAAATAATCAAATGCCAACATAGAGAAAAAGTAACTAAAGAGGTCAAATTGGGAACATACATAGTTGAATGACATTTAATGATAAAAAATTCTTAGGACATATCCAATATCATTTAGTGATATTCTTTAGTAAGATTCTGTCTTTCCAGTGCAAATAAAATTCCTGGTTGAACCATATTGTACTGTAATGTGTTTTATATGTAACATATTTTATAAGGATATTTCAGTTATCATTAAGAAGTGAGTTATTATTATTATTACAAAATTTAGAATCTCATTTTTTTAATATTTTTTTAACAAAAGATAGAATATGTTGAGTGTATTTTATATATTTTCTTATAAAATTATAAATATTTATTATTATTTGAATATCAATGTAAATAACCGAACACAAGAGAGAAAAGTGTCTTTTATTTATTCCAATTAATACTGTTAATCCATTATAATTAAACATTGATTTGGATATCGGAGTGTTACAAGTATTTCTCTATTGCTATTCCATACATCGAAGACTAAAGACCGATCAAAAAACTATTAGATCTTAGACCTCAAAAAAATTATTCTTAACCTTAAAGTCTTGAAATAAAATTTGTATTAGTTTAGTTATATAATCTGTTTGTAATTACTTACTTTGTTTTTTTTTTTATAAACAAATGTTGTTTATTCTTTTTATTGTTTCATTCAATTAATCTTAAATTTATGTAAGGATAATACAAAACTCAAAAAGAATTTCAGTTCAATTTATTCAACGCAATTAATTTAATTTTGTTGCCATTTGCATCTTTAGGTCAAAGATTTATTATTATAGGTATTACTTAACCCTTTTAGTAGAATTATTGGATAATGAAAACTAATACAACATTGATTTTAAAGAGACTTTTAGGGAAGGAAAGGAAAGCATAAGAAGATAGTAAATCCATTGAAATATATATATTTTTTTAAATAACAATGAATTTCTTTTGTGTTACTTTTCCTTTTAACTTTGTAATTTATTTAAATATCGTTTAACAAATATATTAACCATTACAAGTTAAAGTTGGTGTTATATGATTAATTTTCTTTAAGTAATGTCTTATATCCAATTTTTGTGTAATTTCCAATAATAATAAAGATGTAAATCTTATAATTATGTAAAGTCAACCGAATAACAACATAAAATGAGAATATAAAAAGCCAACTTTTCTATCACATTTTTTTAGATATTTCATTAGTCTGTATCATAATGATGTATCTAATTTATATTTATATTAATGAGTCTTCTTACTTTGTATATCACTTAACTTTGCCTGTTAAATGTGGGACTCAAACTTTCATTAAGAATCTTATAAACAAGAAACTAGAAAATATGAATCTCAAACTCAATCTCCTTCCATTTTCACTCAAAATGTAGTGATTTCAAAATCCAATGAGAGCACATAGACAAGTGTTGTTCCTACTGAATGGTTCTAACTACCAAATGAGTGGCACATGTAAGGAATCAAGTACAAATCATGTTTTCTTCTAACAGACAAGCCAAATGATTCAGTCATGTCAAGCTCATCACACTTCTTCCCATTAGGCATCTTCCAATCAAAATGGAAAAGCAAATTTGCTAGCAAGACTTCAACATTAGCAATGCCAAAACTGCTTCCAGGGCACATCCTCTTTCCAGCACCAAATGGTATAAACTCAAAATCTGAACCTTTGTAATCAACTGAACAATCAAGGAACCTTTCTGAACAAAACTTCTCAGAATCATTCCAATACTTTGGATCCCTTCCAATGGCCCAAGCATTAACAATAACCTTGCTCTTTGCTGGTATTTCATACCCATTAATTTCACATCTCTCACTACACTCCCTTGGTAGTAACAATGGAACAGGACTGTGTAGACGCAATGTTTCTTTTATTACTGACTTTAAGTACTTCAGTTCATGGAGGTTAGCTTCATCTACATGCCCCTTTTCACCAAACACCCTTCTTATCTCAGCTTGTGCTTTCTCCATCACCCTTGGGTTTTTCACAAGCTCTGACATGGCCCAGTCTATGGTTTTAGCTGAAGTACCACTTCCAGCACTGAAGATATCCTGAAATAAATGCTAAACTCAGCATATTTGCCAACTATTTTTTGCAACACTAGTGAACTAGTATAGTATATTCCAGTTCTGTTCAGATAAACTTATAGGAGAAGATAACAAGAAGGAGAAATGAATTGAAGAAGTGAACTTTACTGCTAAATTTGTACTTAAGATTATATATTTAAGGGTGCTTCGATGACAGATAACCGGTACGTCTAATAACTTTATTAGGATAGACTCTAATATTATCTTAAAAAGTAGATTTTAAGTCTAACTCAACCTTACTAAATAAGGATTGCATCCATTTATAAATTACTGAAAAGTTTTATCTTTAATTGATGTAGGATCTCCAACAAAAACTTCTATATGTCTATACGTGGGTCATAATATGAGTAGATTCTACTTAACTTAGTTTGGAGTCAAAATCTAAGTATGCTATGCATATTGCTTATCACATTACAGTCTTTTTTAACAAAAAATGTTACAACCATCGAAGTCAACATGAGTTAATTTGATCTTTGATGATGTATATTTGGAGCTATTTTGGAAATTATGTGATTTGTAATTGGAAATACTAACCAAGATGGTTGCTTTGATAACGTTATCAGATAGAGGATGCTCAAGGTTGTTATGCTTCTGAAGCTTTAGCAGGACATCAACTAGATCCTCTTCTGCTTTTTCATTGGTTTCCTTTGTTTCTGAACTAGTGTCCCTGTGATCTCTCACAATTTTCTCTAGGATTCTATCTACTTCTTGATGTAGCTTCTCAACTTTGGACCTTAATCCAGTCAAAACTGGAAGTCCTTTAATAGGATACAAGTCAACTAGGGAGAAACCAGCAACAGCTTTTACAACATCTTTCATAACTGCTATGAAAGCTTCTTGATCAGTTGATTTACCTCCAAAAGCTACACGTGATGTTAATCCATAGGAGAATGAATTGATCATCTTACTGAGATTCATAGATGACCCTTCACTCAAACCTACCTCTTTAACAAGCTTTGATGCCTCCCCTTCTCTAATTGCTTTAAATGATTCAACACGTTTTGGAGTTAGAAGCTCAAAGGTGCAAATCTTTCTCATCTGCCTCCAGTAACTGCCATAAGGGGAAAAACTGATGCTCCTGGAGCCATAGGATATTACATCTGCTGCAAGAAGATAAGGCCTATTTGCAAAAATGATGTCATGTGTCTTCATAACTTCCTTGGCCATTTCAGGGGAAGACACCACTATGGTGGAAAGTGCACCAAGTTTTATGTGCATGAGAGGGCCATATTGGTGTGATAGTTTTTCCAGGCCATGATGAGGCATTGCTCCAAGCTGGTGCAAGTTTCCTATAAGGGGTAGTTTTGGTGGCCCTGGTGGTAGCTTGGAGTTTGAAGACTTGGTTTTTGTGATCCAAAATATGATAAACACTGTGAACAAGAACAGGAACAAGGGTAAGATTGAGGGAATGTTTTGGAGACCAATGTCCATGGCTGTGAAGGAAAACAAACTACCAAATCAGTATCTGATTTTGATTAGAGAGCTAAATATAAATATCACTAATTTTTGTTCAATGTTTTATAATTATGAAATTTTGTGGACATTATGAAATTTTGAATCCAAAAGTAAAGGTAAGGGATGATGTGAAAGATTGAAAGTTTCATATTCAAACATTCATTATTTGTTTGTAGCTTTTTATTGTAGCCCTTGTTTTCCCTGTAATCTGTTTCTTTCAACTCATGAACTTTGTTTTTGTCGCCAACGTAACAACCAATGCGAACATATTCAATCATAAGATATTAATGTACAAGAAAATAGTTACAATTATTAGATCAAAATGAATCACAATGTTTTTTTTTTTTATTGGAGGTGTTAGTTTGACCTGAAATATTTTGAGAAGTTAAATTATCTTAATCTAGTTGATGATACGACTTAAAGTATTCAGTTTTAAAAAAAAATCTTGAAGAATTAAACAAATGTAATTATATTTTCAGATTAAAAAGAAACAATTTTATTAAAATAATGTAAGAAAATCACATAATTCATCCTTTATACACGTACGTAGTCAATACATCACTTATTTTTTCCACAAATGCGTAAAGCTCAAGCAGAATTATATCCATTAGATTAAGACTTATGAAGATTGAACAATTTGTCATTATACTAAAATTGAAAATGGGTTATATATGTTGCATGAAAAATATATTTTACGGTAATTTTATAAATAAGAGATTAAAATGAAATATGTTTTAGAAAATTTAAAAGAACATTTCTTATTTAAATAAATAAATATATTTACACATCCACAACATACAATATATAATATATAATTATAGGACACATTTTTGCTCGAAACCAAAACAAATATCTTCTCCAAACTGTAAATATCATCAGATAAATATAAAAATTAAAAATACAATGAATATAATGTAAATATGTAATACCACATAAATTCAAAATGAATCAAACTAATTTTTTAATAACTTTAAATAAATAATAAAATTCCTTAAATGACTTGCAACCGTATTTATCTATACACGTACTTTTAAACTGTATAATCATAGTGAAATATTAATCACAATTAATATAATATACAATAGGAATCAACCTAGGAATCTATGCTATTTCGTAGAAGTCTATAAAAGATATTAAAAGCTCAAATAGAAACCTTAGATAGTTATGATATTTGATTAAGATTAACTTATTTCATAATTATTTTAATATTTAACACTCTTATGAAGTAATACTGTCCAAAGTAATAAATTAGACAGAATTGAACAGATTTAGTTTGATTTTAAAATCAAAATAACTAAATAATTAAAGAAGGCATTATAATAATTAGATTGAATGCATTTTTTTTCTCTTGGAAATTGATCTTCCAACACCCCATTCTTGATGTCCAAATACATATTTTCTTTATATTGTACAGTAAAATGACAAGGCTAAGGAAAACATCACTAAGAGTTGATACAAACTTTCCTCAATCAATCTCAGCTCTTTCAAGGATGGAAAGTGACAGGAATTAGTTGCAGATCATGTTTTCTACCAACTGCTATTCCAAAAGCCTCAGTCATATCCAAATCTTCATTCCTCGTTCCATTGGGAACTTTCCAATCAAAATGATACATTAACAATGCAAGAGGAAACTCAACATTGGTCAAGCCAAATGTGAGGCCAGGGCATATTCTTCTTCCAGCACCAAATGGAATATACTCAAAATTATTGCCTTTGTAGTCAACATCACTCTCAATGAACCTCTCAGGATAAAACCTCTCTGCTTCAGTCCAATGATTTGGGTCCCTTCCAATAGCCCAAGCATTGACAATGATCTTGCTTTTGATTGGTATGTGATACCCTTTTATCTCACAAGCTTGTCCACACTCTCTTGGAAGTAAAAGGGCACCAGGAGGGTGCAGTCTCAATGTCTCTTTCACAACAGCTTTCAAATATTTTAGATTCTCCATGTCACTTTCATTAGGGTGTCCTTCTTTACCAAATACCTCTCTTACCTCAGCTTGTACCTTCTTCATCACTCTTGGATCTTTTATCATCTCTGCCATTGCCCATGTGATGGTAGTAGATGTGGTCTCGCTTCCCCCTCCATAGATATCCTAATTCAAGATCATCACATCATGATGTTCATCTGAATTTTATAGGAAACAGTGGAAGGAATACCAATGTTCTTTGCAGTAGAATAATAAGCAAGAAAGTTAAATGAAATTAACCCAAATAATAGCATAATTCACCAAAAAGTATAATGAATTAGTCCATTGCAACTGGACAGCATAGGACTTATTGTAAAGTAGAGTGATGTGAACTTAAACTTCATTGTACAAAACTTTGTGCTTTGAATATGCAAAATTGATTTCAGCCAACAAGGAGAAGCCTCTCTCAATTTCTTTTGTCATTTTCTTTTCTTGTAAGTACTTATTATAGATAAATTTATCTGAATACAAATTCTTATTTGGAATTGTTAGTGTCAAGTAGCAGCTTAGTTTTGCTTCTTGGTTGTGTGGATAATTTTTCTAATCACTGTTTAAAAGTTAACTAGCACATTTCAGAAGTTATCAGCACACAGCAGAAATTTAATAAAAAGTAAGTACACAGGGAAGATTTGAATTGTTCATCACTTTCTACTATGAAAATAACATTGATGGGAGATGTAAATACTCTTACCAAAATCACAGCCTTGATACTACTGTCACTTAAGCCAAACTCCTCCTTCATGAGAATATCTACAAGATCATTCTCCACTTGTTCACCTTGGCCTTGTGCAGCACTTGACTTGGCCTCTCTATGATCATCCACGATGCTTTGCATTATCCGGTCAGTTTGTTGATGATACTGCTCAAGCTTAGGCTTCAATCCTGAGATGTGCTGAAGCCATCCAGCAGAAGGGTACATATCTCCCAAGTCAAAACCTCCAGCAGCCTGTGTGGCTTCCCTCACAGCTGATATGAATTTTTGATGGTCCCTATACTTGCTTCCAAGGGCTGTCCTTGAAACAATTGTAGATATTGTTGTGAGGACTTCTTTGGTGAGATTGATGGGTGACCCTTCTTTTGAAGCAATGCTTTTGATGAGTTTAGTGAGCTCTTCCTCTCTGATTGGCTGGAAAGATTGGACACGTTTCGAGCTTAATAGCTCCAACGCACAAATCTTCCTTATCTGTCTCCAATAGTCACCATAAGGAGAAAAAGCAATGCCCCTAGAATCATAAGACATTATCTTTGAAGCTAGTATTGGAGGCCTTGATGCAAAGATAAGATCATGAGTTTTCAACACTTCTTTAGCATACTCTGCAGATGAAACCACAATGGTAGAAACCTCTCCAAGCTTCAGATGCATCAAGGGTCCGTATTTTGCTGATAAATCTCGCAGTCTACGATGGGGAAGTCCTACAAGGTTGTGTATGTTCCCTATGATAGGTAGCTTCCATGGCCCTGGTGGTAAATTTGGAGGTGAGGTAGATTTCTTTGTTATTATTTTGTGTGCAATAAACATAAAAATGAGAATGGAGAAGAAGTAGAGGGTTTGAAGATCCATGTGGACATAAAATTTAGATCAAGGTTTTTAGTTTTATCAATGAAATTTTGTTTGCAACTCATACAGATTGTGGAACCTTCATGGTCCTTTATTGGGTATTAGTAATCTCCTGATGGCAATATACTGTGCATTTTGGTGATGTATTTGATTACTGCAACACCATTCAAAATGGACAAGAATGTTACCACAGCCAAAAACTAGAAACAAAGAGATGTATTTCTATATACAAAATAGTGGTTGCAATAGTACATCAAGTGACGAACATTTAGTTTTAAAAACTCAGCAAAATCATACGGCTTTAAAAATTGCAGAACTTGATAATTATTATATTTTAGAGCAATCATTCTCATATATTTATGAAACTTGGGTTTCACAATGAAATCCACTGAATTCACACTCAATTACACTCAATACCCCTTAATTGACTAATTCAAATTGCACCCTGTGTCCCTCTTAGCAGTAATGGTAGATGTAGATAGGAAGGGAATAAAATAGTATTCTAATACTGACGAGAGTGATTCATAACAAAATTGTATTCATTTTAATATTTACAAAGATCTAGTTTTAATCATTCTAAAGATCAGTAATAATCAACTCCAACTTCTGAAGGCTTCGTGTTTAAGTCACTATTCAGTTATCATTGATTTAGTGTAACTTGGATTAAAAATTAACTACTTTTTTCTCATTTATTATTTATAATAGTATTTATAGAATAATAAATATTTACTTTTTTGTCAGAGAAAATATGTAAAGTAAAGTCAACACCCTTTTTCCTTCTGTCAGAAAGATATAAAGAACAGCTGCCCTGCTATGAGAGTGGTGGTACTAATTCTAAAGTTTGTAATGATAATAATGACTCATCTTATAGACCTGGATAACTGATAAGTGAAGGATTGTAATCCATGTAGAAAGAATTTATATGAAGGTTTTCTTTTCAAAGATGAAAAACATTAAATTCAAGCATTAATAAACCGAGCAACTGCCTCATACCATCCCCTATTATCTCCTGTTAAGTAAGATCACATCGTATCATATCAGCATTAATGCAACATCACATCACAATTCTGCTGTTAAGGAAGGATTTGAGCACAACCATCTTGAAGCACTCACACAACAACTGAAAAAGAAAAAGAAGAGGATCTTGAGAAGCACATAGTAGCATTGCGGAGTAGCACCCTGCTGCTTTAAGAGCAATCTCAGCACATTTTGTGACCATTTTCATAGGCAACCTCGTGACTCACCTAGAATTCAACATCAAGGTGTCAAGAATTTTTTTTTTATTTTTTTATTTTGAAGTTCTTGGCCATTCTTGTGCTTTCGTATTAAAGTTCCATGATTTGTGTTGTTTGTTTTAATGCTCTTTTCTTATTAAAGCTTAATGTTTTCATGAGAGAAATTCATATAAAAGAACTCATCCAAATAACATTAAACACATCAGAAAAGGAAAAAAAATATTATAATATCTTTGATGCTTGTACAAACAAGGATAAAGTATTGGCCACTCAATTTCCTTCCTCTAAGAAGTTTGCTTTTCCTACACACAGGAGAGTAAGCAGGATTAGTAGTGAGGATAATATGGTGCCAATATAAATAACACATGACCAAAAAGTGAAATCACATTCACTGCAACAGCTGCATACCTTTCTTGTGAAGTAAAACAAATCCATTGCTTTAATAAGGTTTTATAGCCTTTAATTTTGATCTTTTATGTAATTGACTTGAAGGATAAGACTATTGATGCAGAAGTAATGGCAGTTACAAATGAGCATTGCCATACTGCTCTTGGAACAAGTAACCCTGTGAATGCATAATAAAGATTTTAATAAAAAGAAAAACAATTCATTCATTGCATATGTCTGATATTAATGAGATATAACAAATTAGATGTACATTTGTATTTGTATTCTGGTAAAGAAATAATTATTTTAGGCATAATGGTTATCCTAATTATTCAGATATATGGTTAGTCATCAGTATTATTATGTAAGAAAATACTTCTTTTGGAATCAAAAGAACTTGATTAATTAAGTATTACTTTATGCACATATATAAAAAGTTTAAAATATTTAATAAGTTGATTACTTACGAAACTCTGTATTTTGTATTTTTCGTTAGAGCACCGTGACAGATTTCTTATGATTATGTTATATTTTAATGCTTTTTTCAATGTCTTTATTCATTTGTTTTCATTACACTATTTGTCATATTCGAGTTTTTATAACAAATATAGTACACAAAATCAATTATAATATATTTCGTAATTATTTTTATTTTTAAAAATCTGGACCAGATGACAAATTAGATTATGAAGTCTGTTTTTTCATTTTTTTTAATTTTTTATAATAAAATGAATAAAATAATATATTAATAACAAACTAATATTATATTAAAATACTTTGTCGTAATTTTTTTCAACTAAACAATCTTTTTTTTTTTTACTTTATTTCTCATATGTTTATTCTTTTTCCTTTTTTTCTTTTTTCATTAATTTATTTTCTTTTGTTTTTACTTAATTATTCAAGATATACTCAACCAAATTTAAATTCTTATCTTTTTTCATAAGTTAAAGATCTCAACAACCAATGGCCACATTCACTTTATTTCTCATCTATTTCTTATTTTCATCCTCTGTTTTACTCATTTATTTTCAGTTAAATTTATTTATTTATTTGATAAATATTTGAACAAATTTAAATTCTTATATTTTCCATACATTAAGATTTCCAACAATCAATGAAGGAGTGTTGTTATGATGTGAGATATTATGAAACGTTACAGATTGCATTTATACGATAATTTATTTCTATGAACATAGTAAGAATTACCAATTGATAACACATAATCATGCTTCTAATATAAAAAGAACTTTCATAAATTAATAGTTGAAAAACTGAATTTTATTTTTTTTTCTATTTTTTCCAGATAAACTAGTTTAAACAAAAATTTCACTCATTTAAAAACTGACTGACACATCAAAGGTAAAAATTATCTACAAGTCAATTGATTTAGGCTTCAAAGTATTTAAATTTTTATTTTAATATTTTAAATAAGTTATCTAGTATTATATGATAGATTTAGTAACTCAGTAAAGTGACAGTGTTGAGAAACTCTCGGCTGATATGAGAAAAATGAATTCAACAATGTTGTGGGAGAAAAGACTTTTAAGACAGAAAACCCAAATACATTGACAAGCCACCATCTCCCTCCATCCCTGAAATTCTTCAGGTCTTTCTTGTAGCTACAGTAATTGCATCCTCTATAGCTTGAACAAAAGTTGCAATCTTGTATGTGAAAAAACCTACTAGCATTGGTATCAATTCTAAGTGCATAGATCCAAATTCTGGAACCAGAATCCTGTAATCAAAAGAAACTAAGATAAGTAGGTTCATAAACAAATACAAATGTACATTCCCCCATTCTTAAAGAGCAGGAAGTGCCATAAGACCTACAAATCGTTGGCAAAAATGGCATCCAATCAAATACATAATCCAAACATCAATGTATTTGGATATCTTGTCAAGGTAATAACATAATAAAAAAGCTTTAGAAAGTTTCATCAGCAAGTTGGCAAAAAAGAAAAATAAAAGATTAATTCTCTAAAATAAGTACAATCAAATGAGACAAAAAAAAAAAAAAAAAAAAAAAAAAAAAAAAAAAAAAAAAAAAAAAAAAAAAAAAAAAAAAAAAAAAAAAAAAAAAAAAAATAA
>Ga0099825_1008411_pt1 | contig 12225 bp, 8 predicted proteins | sample SiratroredBW_FD_76838 | JGI IMG/M metagenome (GOLD analysis project Ga0099825, IMG submission 76838) | Root nodule microbial communities of legume samples collected from California, USA - Siratro red BW | ecosystem: Host-associated > Plants > Roots > Nodule | place: USA: California | collected...
ATGTTTGAATAACTATTCTGAATGTACGTGATGTTTGAATAACTATTCTGAATGTACCTGATGTTTGAATATTGAATGATAGTTTTTGTATCTTTCATTATGAATGTACTTTTTGGATTGTTTTGGTATTGACATGTGCGAAAGGAAACGTATTAAATTATGTAATTGAGTTATTTCAGGTGATTGAATTCAGAATCAATAAACTAATTCTGTATGTTTTTTGGAGTTCTACCTTGTGTACAATGTCACAGAATATATCAATTTTTTCACAAAGTACATTGGCACTTGGCAGGTTGAATCACCTAGATTCAATGGGGGCATACATTACATGAAAGATTCAAATCAAGAAACTAACCAAATCAAGAAACATGGCTGCATGAAACAAATAAAGTTACATCTGGTCTATAAGAAGAAAACATATTGAATCTAAAACTTTGCAGTTTGCAGCTCAACTCATCCAAAAATCAACATAGTCATTATTTTTTGTCAATCATAAGAAGAACTCCTTGAATTAATGCTGATACTAGACACCAATCTTGAAGTGGCCACTGCACTATGCAGAGGCAAAAGTTACTGACACTTCCTAGTTGATACACAAAAGTTGATCAACTACAGTTAGAAATCATGGTGGATATAAATTGAGAGCTAATTAGTATATAACTTAGCAAACTTACATATATATATGTGATACTTTGTAATTGAATAAGAGTATAAGATCAGTTTACAGAGTAGTGCATAGACTATTTTCTTTTGAAAGAAATAAAAATATAAGATGCATTAAGTCATATAATACAAACAATGCTAACAACAAGTTACACAAAATAGATGATATAGTAAGCTTTTTACAGTACATATAAACATGTTAATGTGATTTTAGCCCTGAAGGACTTCTCCTGTTAATTTTGGTGAAATTTAATTTATAAATAACTTTTGTCAATACTTAAGAATATGAGTTAACAGAAAGCAGAAGAGAGTATTACTATCAGAAAAACAACAGCGCATGATGCAACATCAGCTCAAACAAAAGGAGCAGGACCAACAGAATTGAAACTTCCAGAAGTCTGCAGAATTTTGCTGCGTCACACTGTATCTGATGAGCTGTTCTTTGACAGTTGTTGTAGCTGTCATCTTTTTTGTATTTTGCATGTTTGTGTTTCTCTGAATTCTTTGGCTCCCAGATTCCAATACTGTCTTTATCAGTACATAATTTTTTTCTATATTCCATTTTGTTTTAATTACTTCAAAATTCATTTTCAATTTTCATCTTGGAGCTATACTATACAGTACACGGCAAAAGGAGCATTGATGAAAATTGAGAAACTTTTTGAAAGATTGAGTTTGTGGGTATAAACAAAATCTCAAAAAGAAGGTAGCTTTGGATGTTTGGTGTAAAGAGTGTACCTCAAAACAGTAATACAAATTGGTATCACCATTTTAGAATGAAAATATGTGAAAGCATATATTCTTTATTAATAACTAATATATTTTAATTTGTCAAACATAAACTTTATCAAAATGTATATTTCAGAAAACTTGATGATAAGATTATAAAATTGAATTAGTTTGTCATATAAACTTGTAAATGTTAATTATATAAGCAAATTCATAGGAGTAGAACAAACATCTTTAATTAATTTTAAATTTAAATGACCATAAACAAACTTGGCTCAAATTGGAGGGTGTAAAAACACATTTAAAAATAAAAATAAATGTGAACTATAAAATTAAGTAATTATAAATATTCAATTCATTTAAAATTTCATATGCATTATCACTGCAATAATATTAAAAAAATATATAATAATTATATTATTAAATTTAACACAAACGAAAAGGCATTTCACAGGTACAATTATTTTTTATTTTTACTCATTTCATTTCTAAATCTCAACACTTTAAGTTTTAGTCTATATTATTGGAAGTCACTACTATCCTATTTAGAACTCTCCTAACTAATTCAAATTATTTTTAAAAAATTGAGTAATTTAGTTATTTAGATTAAATTTATCAATAATTTATACTTTTCTTTCAAAATTAACCTTAGTAAAATTAATCGTCTCCTTCCCAACTAATCTTACATAATGAATTAATGGTTAAAAAGAGAATAATAAGCACATAAATTGTGACTCATCTCGTTAATTTTGAGTATTTGTTATTATTTAGCTAAAAGTCTATTATCCAACTCTTCAACATTATTGCTATTACTAAATACGTTTATCCAATTCCTATCCAAGCATATCCAAATATAAGAAATGTGGAAGCAAATTTCAATGAAACACGAGAATCCCACAATGCCTTACAGAAAGATAAGATACATTAAGCAACCACCATCTTCATACAAATACAATGAATCCACATCTCCGTGCTCTTTTATTAGTAGAAACAATCAAATGCTCCACTATGGTTTACTCAAAACTTGTTATCTTCATCTATTAGAGAATCATACGATTCAAAATAATGAACAATAGTTTCCATAAAAATACATGTTTTCCTTCGAGGTCATCAACCGCATAAAAGAACAGTCAGAATGCCACTGCCAAATAGTAACATGAGTAGGACTGATCAAGCAGCTTCAATTAATGCTGTTGCATTGCATGACGACCATCCAATATATGCAACCAAAATTTTACTTGATTCTGGCTTCCTGTTTGATTCCACTTCCAAGTTGTTTCCAACTGTTAACAAAGTATACTTGCAACCAAATACCGAGAGAAATTGTATTTGCAGCTTTTTGGTATGCACTTATGGAGTTAGGCCTAACCCTGGCAACTAGCTCTTAGATCCTTAGCAGCATGGACAGAAATTACCTGCAATAGATATATATGTATATGAATCACTTTTACCGTCCAGAAAATGGCAGGGGACTAAACATGTAAAGAAAACCACGTAAATGATAAAAAGACAAGCTATGAAAAGCAAAGGTATGCTGGACACTTCACTTAGAAAGGGATCGATAGAAAAAGAGCTTGATTTCACAATCACTCTCTTGAGTAAAAAAAAACTACATAAAAAGAACCAGTTGGTCAACTAAGCTCAAATACAATGTCATGCCCATTTCATCTAAAAGCTTAAGCAACTAAAGAAGGACCTAAACAATGGGTTTGATCATCTTAGCTTCTACCAGACCTTTAGAATGGTGAATACAGACAAAGCAAACTCTGCTACAGCTCCTAAGATGAATTGATAACGAAATTTCAACATTACCTGAAGCATTCTCTTACTCAGAAGAAGAAAAATTATCAAGTAAAAAAGAAAAATACACAGAGGAAAGATATATATCCACCATTCCTCCTATACCTAAAAAAGAAGCTACAAGGGTATCCAACCAGCTAAGAAATCACTGTATCTTGAACTAACATACAACACAATCAAGTGTTCATGGACAACCAAATTTAAACCTCAACAGCACACAACAAATTTGACAAAATCCTTAAGTAAAATACAAACCATCCATACCAACTAAACAGCAAGCCCTTGTTCTTTGGCCTTCTTGAGCCACTTGAGCGTGCTCTCCAACGTCGAGTACGCAGCAACATCAGACAAGCTCTTGCTCTCAACAGCATAATCAAACACCTCATAAGCCTCGGCAACTCTCCCCTCCCTACACAGCGCCCTCACAAATGTCCCATAAGAAGCCGTGTCAAGCTTTAAACCACCCTCCTTGATCACCCCATAGAACTCAATCGCCTTCTCCATCAACCTCGCCTTACACAAACCGTGCAGCAGTGTGTTATACGTGCATTCATTGGGGCTACACCCCTTCCCCTCCATCTCCCCCAACAATGCCAGCGCCGCCAAAGCCTCCCCCTTCCTACACAACCCATTCATCAATGTAGTATAAGTCACCTCATCAGGAAAATAACCCTTCTCCGTCATCACACGCAGCAGCTTCTTGGCCTCCACCACCCTCCCCGACTTCGACAACCCATAAATCAAAGTGTTGTAAGTAACAAGATCAGGCTCCACCCCTTCCTCCTTCATCTTGTTATAAACCTCAATGGCCTCACTCCCTCTACTCAACACACAATACCCTTTCATGATCGTGTTATACACAAAGCAATCAGGCTTGAACCCTTCCTCGTGAAGCACATTCACCAACCTCATTGCCTCTCTCAAGTTCTTACCATTACACACATTGTCGATCAATATAGTGTAGGTGACAAGATCAGGCTTTACACCGAACTTTTCGCGCATTTCGTCGATGAAGTCGTAGACACTGGAAACGGCGCGGGCTTTGCAGAGGTGCTTCACGAGGAAGTTGAAGGTGTAGGTGTCCGGAGGGCAGTGTTTGGAGGCGAATTCTTTGATCAATTCAACGGCGTCGTCAAGGTGGGCGGCGGAGCACAAGGCGCGGATCGCAACATCGGCCGTGGCGGCGTCCGGAGTGACGCCGGCGGCGTGCATTGAATTTAGGGTTTGGTGGATTGCGGAGAGATCGGAATTGGAATTGGAATTGGAATTGGGGTTGGCGCAGGAGTGGGAAAGGAGGATGTGGAAGGTGGAACGGTCGGGGGAGAAGGAAGGGAGGGTTTTGGTGATGTGGTGGAGGAATTTGACGGAGTCGGTGGTGGAGGTGGCGATTTTGGCGTAGGAGTGGAGGAGGGAATTGGGAAAGCGAGGGTCTTTGGAGGAATTGGCGATGGAATCGAAGATTTTCTTGGCATCTTCGAGATTTGGGGTTTTGAAGATAGGGTTTGGTTGTGGGATGGGTTTTGGGGATTTTTTCTTTGGGGAGGGGAATGGTTTGGAGGGAGGAGAAGGTGGTTGAGGACGAAACAGAGAAGAAGGGTTTCGAATGTTAGGGTTTCCGATTGCAGAACGGAACGAAGGAGGGATTTTCCCCATGCCTGCTTCTTCTTCTTCTTCTTCTTCTTCTTCTTCTTCTTCTGCTTCTGTAACCAGGGTTTAGGGTTTTAACTCATTTTTACATTATTTTTTTTATGCTACTATTTCGCTTGTTATAATAATTTTATTACAATTTCTATGATATTACAATTTTCGTTTTTTTTTAACAAATCACTGGTAATAATATCAATTACTATTGACGTAAGATACTAATCACAAATTTAGTAACAAGTTTTAACATCTATTATCTTGAGAGATAAGTTAATATTTTTTTAACAATTGGGTAATATATAAAATTGTCTAATTTTAAGTATGATGTATATGAGATATAGAGTATCTGCAACACTTTTAGTTTGTGAAAAATTAATAAATCTGGAAGGAGTTGTAAGATGTGAGATTAGAATTTGGGGAGGGAAACTTTTTTGAGTTTTTCTTAATGAAAGTTTATAATTTTGTCATTGAACTTTGAATATAAAAATGTTAATTGATTTAAGATGTTGAAAATAGAAATGACCACTAGGGGATTTTAACTGGGGCCAAGATTATATTTAATTTGATTATATTATTTTTCGTCGTATAATATTATTGATTAAGATTTGTCATTGAAAAAATGAGAATATGACTGTTGTTTTAGACGGAAACAAATAATAAATAAATCAAAATTTGCTTATTTTTTAAACAAAAGAATGTTAATTGCAACTTTATATATATTTTGTATGGGTCTATTTCATCATCAGGGGTGTGTTCCATTTTGGGATTCTTAATGTTTGATTTGATTTCACTTTGTGGTTAATGTTTGTTTAGTTAATATTAAATTGGGATTAGGATGGGATTTGAAGTTTGATTGTGTCCCCCACCAAGACAAGTGATGCAGGGAAAAGGATGACACTTCAATCTTTGTTTTTATTTTCAAATACCATAATGCTCATGTAAAATTGAAAATTCATTTATTTTTATCTAGAAGAGAGAATGTACTAAAATATAATAATAAAAAAAATAATATACTACGCATTCCACTTATTTTATATTTTTCTCTTACCAAAATTATAGAAATTAGCTCTATGAATATAGTTATTCAATAATATACAAATGATTAAATTTACAATTGGATATTTTAATTTTTTATGTTTATTTGAAGTCGTTCTCTCCAACTTTATTCCTAAATGCATGTTCTTGCTAGTTGCAACACACCCATGGGACCCACCATGTATGGTCGGTCTAGTTATTTTCTTTCACCAAGATACTTTATTTGCATTATTTCTACATCATAAATAATATATATTAGTTTCATTTATATAATTTTATTTATTACATAAAAATTCAAATCTTATAGACAAAAAAGATATTTTATTAAAATTGGTTGACTAATTTTTTTTCAATAAATTAATTATTAACAGAATTAATGGATTTTGTGCCATGTGGAAAATCATTAGAGTGGTAAATGGGCATAGATAAATAAAATATATAGTTGAGTGGATTAAGTTGTACTATATTTGTACCCTAAAGTTTCTATGTGATAATTATTATGCATATTTCAATGTTTGTAGTGAACACAAAAAGTCAAACCTCACATCTCCTCCTATATATCTCCAAAATCTCTGTGATGTTCATTTGCTACCACTAGCTAGGTTATGAGATGTATATTCCTAAACCTAATGGTCAAATTAAAACACTCTAAGTAATAATGGTTACATGCCAAATCTAATGGTCACTTCAATGAGATAAATTGGTGAGCATCAAGAGCCCACCACTCATCTCCCCTCCATACATTTGTACGGTATGAAATGTCCTTTTTAAGGGATGGTGGTTTTTTTTTATGTTAGTTTAAGATAATATATATATATATATATATATATATATATATATATATAATATCTTTGGATAGTATTTCATGATAACAAGAAGAAAATATGAAGAAAAGTAAAATAAAATAATATTTTTTACTTTTTGCATTAAAAGTATAGTTTTCTTTTCATTGTTACACTTTAGTATACTTTTAAGCCTAATAGGATTAATGAGTGAAAAAAACTCTATTACTTACTACGTGTTGCTATTTTTGTTCAAGTTCTCTCAATCAATCATGAATTCAAGAAATTTGAATGATTATAAGTTACAATCCACTTTAATATAATTATGGAAACAAAATTAAAATTATATGATTGTAATAATTATATTAAACCTAGTTTTGAACTAGATTTAGGCAAAAGTTTTCTTTCAATACTTTATCTTTTTAGCTCGCAAACATCTTAATTATAATAGTTTTTATTATAATTTTAATAGGATAGATTTGTACTTAATGTTTATTTTATGTATATCTCTTCAATTTAATTATAGAATTTTTTTTATTTAAAATATATTAAAATTAAATGTAACATTTTAGAAAATGATTTTTTTATAATAGAAGTGATAAAAGTGAAAAGGAGTACTTGAATATTTTAATATTAAATGAAAAATAAGTATTTATGGAAAACACTGATATTCAATATTCATTTTTACAAAACTATGTCTCTCTAGAAGTATGTTCTTTCTAGTTTATTTGTCTTTTCTCTAAAATTTTGGCCCTACTTGTCATCAAATTAGCTATCGAAAGTCACCCTTAGGCTTCTAGCGTCAAGTAGAGCAAGGGTGTTTGATCAGATTCTTGATCAGAGAGTAAGTACATTTCTTTAGTTTATTTGTCTTTTCTCTAGAATTTTGGTCCTACTTGTCATCAAACTAGTGATCGGAGGTCACCCCTAGGCTTCTAGTGTCAAGTAGAGCAAGGTGTCCGATCAGATTCTTGAACAGAGAGTAAGTTCATCTTCCGCTTATTTTCTTTGAGTTAGTTTTCTAATGTTCTTAACTACTTTAGTAGTCTAGTATGCATGTGACCTCTAGTACACATGATAGATCTCTGTTAGTTCATGATCGTGGAGGTATAATCTGATCTTTGATTAGAGTTCTATGGTGCAAGTTAGGAGATTCTATGTGAACTATAGACTTGGAAGCTCTTTTTAAGAGTATGTTGTTTAACTAGGTAAGGAAAACTAGTTGCATGCTTTATACAAATCAACTATCTTTAAAGAGAACTCTAGGGTAGAAAACTTAAATATATAAATCTTTAATCATCCCTACTCAAGTTTTCCTTACAGGTCTGAACTAGTCATTGAACACTAAATGAGTTTGATTGTTTATTTTGTGTGATAAATTGATGTGATTGAGTAGTGGAATAATACTTGAATGTAATAGTGTAAGATCTATAAATTGATTTTGGTAGAGGTAAGATTGAATATGACCTGTGATGACATTGTAAGTGTGGATGGATTTTCAAACTAAATTTATTCGCTTAAACTGATTATAAGCGTAGCTTCAAAGAGTTAGTATCTTATATTTAGATATGTTGTAGTATGTTAATTAATTCTTGATGATAAGTTAGTAGAATGAGATTGATTATTTTAAATGAGTTGAAGTTGTTTGAATGATTTATGTAGCTTTATTTGGTACAATGATTGAGTTATGATTGAGATTGAATAACATTCATGATTATGTAATTCTTGAGATATTTGAGATTGAGATTGAAAAGTGAATGATATGATATTGATAAAGTATTGATTGAGGTGGTCAGGATCTAGACATAATATTTTCATAAAAGAAAATACCCGTGTCTAGGTCAATTAGGATGTGCATTGACTAAGGATTCGTGCAATAGTGATTGATATCCTAACTCTACTATTAATAGCAATCAAATAGATGAATATTACTAGGTGGGAGTTGTGTAGATTCACGGTTTAAAGTTGTATGACAGATGCATATCTCAGAGTCTATTCAATGTACGAGTCTTTAGAAAGTATAATTGTGTCTGTCTATATAGTTTGAGGTCATGAGTTCAGACTTTTATATGAGTTGGATGATAGATGATGTGAATAGATAATTATGTTCTAAATGTTATCTATATGTGATCAATTTAAGATTATATGAGAAATCTTTTAAATACTAACTTGTCATTTCATGTTTGTGTTGGTGTGTTTGTTTCTTATATGTGATTATCGTATTATACATGGAAGCATGTAATGTTGCAAATAAGCCAGTCGAAGATACTCTTGATTGAGCCTGTTGCGGATTTTCTTTAGATTTTTTGAAAAAATCTTCATTTTGTTTATATTTAAATGTATTTTATTTTAAAATTCCTATTTACACTTGTCGGTAACCCTTATTTACAACCGACAAATGCATTACATCTTTTCCAATGCACCTATTGTATAAACATCAGAGAGTGTTTATAAGTGTAATTTTGTGATGAAACTAGTGTATCAAATGTAATGATTGGTAGCCCTCATATACTCATCATCTATCTAAGTAAAGACCTATTAGATAAAGGATTCAAACAAAGGTGTTTGCATCTCATCCATCAAACAAAACCATAATAACATATACATTTATCTAATTGTTTAGAAATAATTAATATATAATACGCCTTTGTTCAACTAATTAAATCAAATTTTTACTTATGAGAAGACTTGACACTCATATCTTTTGATTCAATAGAATAACATGACAAATTACATATAGAATGACAATTTACATATATAGAATGGTCATCAACTATGGATTAGTTCTATAATTAGATGGAACACAATGTCAGACATTTCACTTAGGTAGAATAACATAAAGGAATGAAAGATGAACCAAAATAAAACAAATAATGTGAGAAGAAGAAATTAAAAGAGTATACCAATGTAGTTTTTTAACTTGCAAAATATTCTCTAGCAATATGAAAATTATGTCTATTTAATTCTCTTTATAGTACTTATGCTTTTACTCCTCTTTTTCTATTAGTCTTCAACTATTATCTTTTTTTTTTTTCATTTTTGTTTCTCGTCTTCCTCGATCATCTGTTTTTGTCTCCTTCCTTCTCAATACTTAGGTTATATTTATGTAAGAAAGGATAAGACCTTATGAGTGTCACTTACTATATTTTTATTTAATTTTTGTCTTTTATTAAATCATAATTATATTTAAGTGAACATCAATATTATTTATTTTCTTTATATTTTTAAACTTAAAAAAAAATCTTTTACATATAGTTAAAATAAAAAAAGAACTACAATATTTTTTATAAGAAAATACTAAACACTTATTTCTCATATATATTTTTAATTTTTTTATCCTCTTTTATCAACTTTTAGTTGTCCAAAACTTATTCACAAAAAACAAAACTACTATTTTGTCTTCAATAAACAATTCTTTCTTCTTTGTAAATAGTTCTCTATTATTTGTATATCCTAAGAGTAATAGACTTACAATGAGTTGAAAATTGTATTTAATTATTTATTTTAAGATGTCATCCTAAATCTAGTTAATGAAAACTTTCCAATCTTTTTTATAGACACCTCTGTAGGTGTGTAAGTTAAGAGTGATTAGTAAGTTATATAAAAACTTGTAGAATATTCTAAAAAAATACTTGTGTTTTCTTTTATAAAAAAAATAATAAATGTGAAACATAATTGAGTGTTTCAATTCATATACATTTACACAAATGAAAATTCAGATATTGTAATTACAACTTCGTAATACTTCTTTATAAGATGTACAATAAAAAATAAAAAAATAACAACTCCCTACTACTTGTGTGGTTGGTATTGAAAGATACAAGTAACCTCTGAAGATAGTTGTATTAATAGATAATAGTGGAGCTTTATTAATTTGTCAAAAACTGTTTACAGAATAGGTTGAGACAAAAAAAAAATCCATATAAAAATCTTATATTTATTCTCTGCATATTATCTTCTATAATTGTTTGAACTAAGCCTTTGACTATGTTTTATTGTTTACAAAAATAAATTTATATGAATATCATTTTTTTCTTTAATCACATGCAAATAATCAAAATTAAAGTCCGATTAACTTTTTTTTCATACAAAACTATACTATAGACGATAGTTTAACCTCTTCTTGTGTTTTAACTTTTACAAACGAAAGGTCATGGAAATTTTAAAATAAAAAATATTTAAATTCTGCAATTAATTTAACATCTTTGCTCGGAAAACTTAAAGGGCATGAGTTAGAAATGAGTATACATATTGAACTAGAAGGGAGTAATAAAAAAAGAAAAAGTAAGGTTTGACTCTAAAGTCATGAACTTAAAAAAAATAAAAATAAAAATAAAGAGAAGAGAAATTTATGAAAGAAAATCTTTCCTTCTTTTCCAAGAAGCTTGAAAGAATCTTGAAGAATAAAAGTAAAGAGAAGAACTTCTCTCGAAATAGATACTTCAATAATAAATATAATTTTACTCCATGTAAATTTACTTATTTTAATTATAGTAAACCGGTACATATCAAGATTTTAAACCCAAATTTACAAAAAAGTAAAAATACGAAAAAAAGAGAAGTGAAAAGTTAGGAAAATTACGATGACATCATAAAACCTATATATCTAAAATGAGAACGTAATCAATATCATTAATACTGTGATATAAAGTTAGGAAGTAATGTGTATTTTAAAAAATAAGGCCTGTAAAATATATTTTATTTATGTATCTTAAAATAATTTTTCCAAATCAAAATACTAATTTCAAATCTTAGAAGGACGAAAAAGAAAGGAAACAATTTCATAGAAATTAAAACAGAAATCCATACACTTTATAAGACTCGAAAACAATTATTTCAATTTTTTTTATAAAGAGTAAAATCAAAATTCAGTTATTTTATAAGGAATTAAAAATATATTTAACGAAAATAAAATAAGATGGATGTATCACGAGTTGAGTTGAAATTTAAAAAAAAAAAAAAAGAGAGTATAATTTCGGCATTAATTTTATGATGGAAAGTGATAGTTCAAAATGGATCTACTTCCACTGAGACAAAGCATACTTTAAAATTAAGGGGTTAGTTGGGTGTCTTATTATAGTGGATTAATGTTTATTTTCTTAAAATATATTACTATAGAAAAATATTCCTTAACTATGTAAATAATTAATGTTTGTTAGGTATAGCTTGACTTATCATCTTTAACCAATAAAATTTTGTTTATATTTAGAAAACTCAAACCCAAAATTTTCAGTGATACCAATAAGTTGTTTATGATTGATGTTTACGTTTTAGTTAGCTAGGAGAGTGTGTTATTGAGTGAACGGCAATTAGTGGTGTTAATTAACGTTAACAAAGGTTTGATGCTATATACTTTCCTTGTTGTGTTGTTTGACAGCGAAATTAATTAATGACAAAAAATAATGAAGAAAAGGAGAGATACGAATCAGAATTGATGTGGTTTTTGACAAAGATTGAAGCATTTGTTTTTTTGAGAACTAAAGAGGGTGGTTGAGAGGGATGGTGATGGGGCCTTCAAGGGTCGCAATGTTTGAAATAGAATTACTCACAAACTGCACTTTCAAGGATTGGA
>Ga0099825_1008417_pt1 | contig 12221 bp, 2 predicted proteins | sample SiratroredBW_FD_76838 | JGI IMG/M metagenome (GOLD analysis project Ga0099825, IMG submission 76838) | Root nodule microbial communities of legume samples collected from California, USA - Siratro red BW | ecosystem: Host-associated > Plants > Roots > Nodule | place: USA: California | collected...
CTTGACATCAACAATTTGTGTCGTGAGATTGTAATTAAAAATTAAAATTTTTTTATTGATAATTCAAGTGTGTCTCTAAATCTTTGAATAAGCAAATATAAAAAGGTTGAATTGTATATAAAAAACAAGATTCTCAAACTCTAAACTTTATCTAAGTCTTAGAGTTTTGAATTCAAAATAATACTAATTTCTTATATGATTTGTTTTAGATCTTATATCAATGTTTAAATTTTTTTATCATTACTCACATGAATTTTTTTAAAAAATAGTATTAAAGTCGATAATTTATTTTGATAATCGGTATAAAATCTTTTTGATAGAAGTTTTATATCTCACTAAATGTGTGAAGAGAGATAATTATTTATAAAAAACTTGTATTTAAAAGTATTTTCAGTTAAAATTGATGTACTAATATGAAAAAACTCTCACTTAAATCTAAATCTCACTTTCAATAAAAATAAAAAAATTAAACAACATATAAATAAAAAGTCTAAAAACTTTATTACGTTTAAATAAGAAAGAATACAATCGCAATTTAAATCTATATATATACTTATAACTCTAAATTTGCGCTTGAATCAAAATTTTTTAAATTAATGAAAGTATTTTAATTATTTAAAAATTATATAGTTTTAAATTCTACAAATAATAAAAGTTTAAAATTCATCAAATTATTGTCTTTTTTATTTAAACTATTTTCTCATATTAAATATTTAAAGTTAACTAATGTGTGATATGAAAACTATAATATATATTTTTTTATTAAGTAGAAATTAAATTATTCTATCTAAAGTAAGAATTTAAAAGGTAAGAAATTTAAATTAATTTATCCAAATAAAACATTTTAAAATGTAAAAAAAATCAAAATATATAACTTTCTAACATTTCAAATTCCATAAAATTTTTCTGGGAACATAGTTGTATTGCATTATTTATGAATTTTCTTTAACCACACATTGCGTTATCTATCACTCTATTCCATTCTATTAGATATTATATTGGAATGGCCAAGCAACAAACACACACATTTATCATTTACATGTTATTGTAGACATGAAAAGGTTGAAATCTACCAAACTTATAATATTCACCAACAAACTTGGCATAATAAAAAAACAAATTGAGTTCATTACGTATCCTGATTGGGTTTTTTGGTGCAAACAAAACAATATTTGCTTTAGTATCCGTCGTTTTCGATCTCTAGCTAGGATCCTAGTTCATGATTTGCTTCATTCAATCAAAAATAGGGTCTATGATTGTTCTATGTTAGACAGCTATGAAATGATTTCGAAATACGATTTTTAATGATTCAACAATGTTGTTGTGCTTCTTCTTCTTTGCTTTCAAATAAAGTGTATTCAATTCAAATTAGATACTTAATCATATTGTGTTGACTGCAAATTCTACCTTACCAAACCAATCATATTATTGTTATTATGTTATTAAAAGGTGAATTCGCTTTTATCAAATTGAGCTTATGTATGTTATGATCACCAAATTGTTTTCATTGAAATGTTTTTCTTCTTTGTTATTTTACTTCAAAGTAAATATATTTATGTTATATGGTTGATGAATTTATATTGTATAGAAATAAAATCAAATTATAATATTTAAACTTTATATTCTGATAAGATTTTTTTTATATTTATAGTAATTAGCTTGAAAAGTTAAGAGTTATAGTCGACATTAATTTTTTTTAACGTCTCTAATTCAAAATGGAATATGAAACTTTTATTTCACTCAACTCCTTTATCGGATAAATAAAAAAAATAATAATAAAAATAATTGACCCATTATTATCAAATCATCTACAATTTAATTCTGTTTATGAAATGTCAATACTTTATGATAAGAATATATGTTGAAAATCCTATTTGACTTAAGATAATGTTTAAGTGAGAATAAACTCTATTTTACAAATGAATTTTATAAAAATAACTGAAAATCAATTAAATTTAAAGTCACTTTTTAATTTTTGTTTAATTATTTGTATCTAAGAAGATAAACATAAATGCTTAATGTGTTAAACCCAATATCAAATTATTGAAACTCCATCTTGGTTTCATCTTTAATGAAAATTAATGTGTTTAATTTAAATAATATAACTATTCACTTAACCACATGCAAATTTGGTTTTTCTTGGGATATAAAGGGGGAACAATGATTTAGCGGGAGAAGGGGAAAATTGTTGTCATGGTTGGGTATGGTTGTGCTTGTTGCTTCGTGATGTGTGTCTTCATTTGATACAATTACCAGACAGTGAAGTGATGGAATGATTACCTTAGTTTCAGCAAAATCATTAATCCGTAAGTGTGGATCCATGTCCTAAAACCATGCTATATCACTGTGCAAAACCAATGTCTCTTTCTCCACCCCTAATCATAACCCTCCAATACATGTTTGCAAAAATATTTATTTCAGGATAATTAAATATTATTTTAAAAAGTTTAATTAAATTTTAAACATTTTATAAATTTGAGTATTTAAATTCAAATAAAATATTTTCTTTTTATGTTAAAAATATTTTTTATTTTCACTTAAGAAAATATCGTTTAATTCTGTCATCTATGTCTTATGTCTTTAATCTCTACTAATTCATCCATCACCTTGTTATTAGAGAGAAAAGAAATGAATCGATGGACAAATTGATCTCATAAAAAATAAGTAAATTGATTAATGAGTTGAAGACTATCATGATTTCCTTCCTATTAAAAAAGTATCATCTTAGCCAATTATGTGTTCCTTTGGAGCACTCCCACCACACAAAATAGACAAAGCTGCATTATTTGCTCTTAATTATAGCAATTAGCGATTAATTATTTCCAAATCTTCAGTCTCATTCTGTTCTTTTGAAGTAATATATTTTTTTTCAATCTTAATAAAAATATTAATGATTTTATTTTTAATTTACTAAAAACACTAAGTTAGTATTTTGTTTAAAACTGATACAAATAATGTATTACTTAAAAATATCGTAGTAAAAATATTGTAATAAATAATATATACTATTATTATTGTAAACAAATTAACTTTTAACATTTTTGTACAGTACTTAAGAAAAACGTTGTTACATGTCACGATCAGATACTCAACTGTTACGTCAAGCGTGCCGGTGCCTTGTAACATCCATGTTAACATTAATTATTTGAACATTCACTAAAATAGAAATGAGATAAAATAAGAAGTATTATATAATTTTAGCTTATATTTAAAATTTCGAATAAAATTTTTACATGTAATTTTAGTATATGTAAGAAAGTGAGATGTTAGGTATTGAATACTATGGGTGCATTACAATAACCATTACTCTTGGGAATTCTTCAATAAATTTAAAATCAAATTAATTTTCATAAATTTTATCCAAATCGTACTTGACAGATAAAAATTTACTGAACTGGGATATTTTCTCTCTATATAAAAGCATATTTCAAGAAAGTTTCTAACATTTACATGACTTAAGTGTTTGAAAAGTATAAAATGAATTAAATAGTATAATGAACAAATTATAGATTTAAATCTTAAGGAATAGAAGATTAGTCTATATGAAATATGGATTACAAATGAGAGAAAATTGAATAATATAAAAAAATTACAAACTTATTATTTCAAGATTTTGAATTAGATAAACATTAATATTTTAAGTGAGTTTAAGTTTTGTTATTATGAAATATTGTTGATGATTTTCCGTAATGAGTCTTCTTCAAAAGATTTGTAAGTGATATTAGAGTATGATTTTTTGTAATGATCAACTTAGATATGTTTCGTTGCGATAAATATGGATACAAGTAAAAGTTATTAGTGAGATACTAAATTAAATATATTTTTGCTTAAAGAAATATACATATGTCACTTCAGAAAAAAAGAGTTAGAGAATCCAAATATAACTCTATGTTATATATATATATAGATAATTTGTGCAGTAAATACTAGTAAAAATATCCATCGATAAGATAGGTCTACACCATGAATGTGATGCACACAGTGAACTAAAATGGATTTTGGTGAAAGTGGAATGAAGACAAACAATTGAAGTTGGGAAGCGTTGATTGAAGGACATAGAGAAAGCAGGGGATGTGCATGAAATGGACAGTGTACAGTAGTAAGAATGGAAGTGTGTGAATCATAACAACGCATGATTAATGGGAAAAAGATTAGTCAAAGATCCATTGTGTAGAAGAAGACACACCAACAGTTCAATGAGCTTGCATTGCATGCATGATATGTTATTTTCATTTTTTTTTTTTTTTTTCTCTTCAGCACGCACATGTCTGATTTTGATGCATGAATGACTGTAACGTTCTACAACTCCTTTTCTATTATATACTTTTTGAGATGTTTCAAATAGACTTGTTCTTAAGGAGAGGAGACAAAAATATATACTTACTCTATAATATTTTCTTTTTCTTCATTTTGTAGAATTTTGTAAGAATTGTTCGTGAAATTCCAATATATGGTTGGCCTTGAGTGTTCAAGTTGTATATATCTTGCAGATCAAATCAGATAAAAGATAAATTTAATTTGATATGTTTAATAAGGAATGTATATATATATATATATAATTAAAAGTGGGTGATCAGTTTCACTGTTTATATATATTCTTTTATCATCTCCTTTCATTTTTGTATCCCTCTCTTTATACAATATCTCATTCTTTAATAAAACATATTTTATCTTATTTTATTTTCTACTTATTTTTTTTCTTCTTCTTTTCTCCTGAATAGATCATAAATTTGGTTGAAAATTGGTTGGAAATTGAAATAAAATTGCGATTGGATTTTTAAGAATATTTATTCAATAATAGTGCACTGTTAATAATTACTTAATGACATTACTAATAGGTATGAAGATTAGTGATATATGCAAGGATGAAATACTTTAAGAAGAAGAAGAGGCGGAACATAAAGGAATTACTATAAGGTTACTAGAAAAATAAAAGAAAACGATATAAAGAATAAATTTAAAAGAATAAATACAAGAGAAAGAATTAAAGATTTAGAAGAAGAAATCACAAAAATCAAGCAAGTAGAGCTCTTAAAATTGAAATAAACTTTAGAAAATAGATGAATTGAAGGGAAATAACTTAAGGAAAACTCTTTGACATTTGGAACTCAACCAGTTAATAAGTACAAGGATTGTCAAGTCAATAAAAGTTATCATTACATCTATACATCTAAATAACTATCAAGTGCACATTCATGTATCTTTATAACCACCTAAGGTTAACTTTCTAATTTATGGAAATTAATTTAGCTTAATCTTAGTTAACTCTTACAAATGTTTTGCTCATTTTTGACTCTTTGAACGTGCCATGAAAATTATAAGAACAATCCACCCTTTTGTACAAATCATATAAAGTTGAATGAATGAAATAGCCTTTGAAAGATTTCTTTAAAAGTTGAGTTGTCCCCTTTCTCTCTTGTTTTGAGTTCTTATATTGAAAAACTTTCTAAAGTGGTGGATCTTCAACCTCTTATCCTTGGAGGTTTTTCCCCTATAGGATGCATGTTCTTCATCCCATTCTCTTTTTTAATCCATTTTTAGTTTCCTTTTACTTTGTTTTCTTCTTCTTGCATTTACTTTTTACTTTGTTGAATGTTTGTATTGTCTTCTAACTCCATTGTTGCGCCAACTTAGTTTATTTCATTGGTGGGTTGTGTTCTTGATCTCATAACAAGTTGATCTAGATCTTAAACATCCCTCTACAGTCCATATCAATTAGGAACTATAATAAGGAGGTGATGGGTGCATTCATTAAGTTATAAAATTATAATATATATATATATATATATATATATATATATATATATATAAGCCTTTAAAGTTTTAAGTTTTAATTTGATATTGATTTTATTAGCAAAATAAATATAAAAAAGAATACATGGGGTATCACAATCTTTTTATAAAAGTCTAAGCAAAGATGATAGCTCACGGTTTTTTGGCTCCATGTTTTTGAGTTTGATTTTTTTTTTAATGGAGTTGGATGAAAACTGACGAAAGTTAAGGAGAAGTGATAATTCGATGTAGAAGTGAAGTGAATTCCTTGAAAAAATTGAGTCTAGAAGAAGTGAGGCCAAATTCTACAAGAGTCTAGGCTAGACACGAAGAGGTGTTAACATAGGGAGAACTTAAGAACAAGCTAGGCTACAATTTGGGCAGAATTTTCCTATTCATTCAAAGTTAAATGTGGTCAACACACTTATTTATAGTGTGAGTAACTGACCAAAAAATTGGAGCCAAGAATTCATATTTCAAAAATTAAAAATAAAACCCTAAAAACTTGCCAATGTGGTTGTGTCATATGGAGCTCACACCTTCCACGCTTCTTTATCCAAGCTCGCCATTTAGAGAGTGACTTGTGAACATCATGCTTCTCTTGCCATATGATTCAACAAGCTACTCATACCCTAAACCGAATTAGGGTTTGGTTTTGGGCCTTGACAAGCACACTTGATGCTGTAAAAGACTCCACAACCTAATTCTACACCTATTCTACTCAAGCCCAATTTCTAAACTACTAAAGGCATAATACATGGCCCAAAGAAAAATTCCTAATCTACTATGTGCATGACGGAAGATTGGTCCATGTTAATAGGAGTTTGACTCTATTGATATCAGTTGAATCCCACTCATCTTGTATTCTTCTAGTCGCTGCTCTAGTAGTAGGTCCTTTGCTAAGAGGCTCTTCCATCATCCCCTTTCTCTTGAAGAGAATTTGTCCTCAAATCCGTAGAATCTTTCTCATCATTTATTCCACCTGTAAAAGAAATAAGATCAAATATATTAAAGATGGTATGAACTTCATATTCATTAGCAAAATCTATCTATAAACATTGTCATTGATATGCTGGAGGACTTGAAAAGGACCATCTCCCCGGATGTTAAGTTTGGACTTCCTTTGTTTAGGAAATCTTCCTTTGTTTGAGCAAGATAGTGGGTTGTTAACACTTTTTGCATTCAATGATAAGTACATCAATTGCTCATGTAGCAAGTAATAAATATATCGTTCTCTCTTAAGGAACTTATGCAATACACAACAATATTTATAACTATAATAAAATTAGACCAAGAAATGCTTCCATAATTTGAGTGATTTGTTATAGAAAATAAATTATACAAAACAAATTAAATATTGTTATGAATTTATGTTAAATCATAGATAGTAGAATAAGGTTAAAGATTGATGATATGAACATTGTTAGGGTTAGACTTTACCATACCTCACTCTCATACATCAAAACAATTACCATCTTTTCCTAACTAATGTCAATGTCAACCCACAATAATACCCAAACTCTAATTTCATAATTTCTTAGGTGAATGAGCCTAACTTTCTCTATTAACCATTAATTGATCAATTATATAGAAAAGACTTGTTTTTGTCACAAGGGCTTAAGAGTAATGATGAGAACCCTCAACATATAAGATAAAGAGTGAAAGAAAATGATTATACCAAGAAACCGTAAAGTTATCGTCCAAGACTAACTTTTTTTTCTCTCTTATGGCTTTGTGTCTCTAAACCCTAACACAAGCACTCAATAAATAGACTTTGTACGTTGTTCGTGCCTGACCCAACTTAACTAGCGCCAGGCTCAACTATTCCTACAGTGACTCAAGATTTAACTCACACGCAGCTCAACCTTAGTGATGTCGAGCGCTACTGTGTTGCATTATCTCCTCTTCTATATGCATTCCTTCATGCGCCTTCTATCATTTTTCCTCCTTCATGATCCTTTTGTGTATCATTCTTTATGGGCTTCATTATATTTCTCTGAATCCCGTGCTTTCTATTCACCTTTTAAAAAAAATAAGGGAAACTAATGTAACTTTCTATTGTCATACTCAAGTAATTAATTATTAACAAAAACTTAATAAAATAAAGATATAAGTAGGGTTCAAGTTCAAAAAGAGTTGATTTCAAGAAAAAAAATAAACTCTAATATCCCTACTTTTTTAGAAATGATATTTGCTTGAATCAACTTTCAACATGTTCTTCGAGAGATCATGATATTGGCAAAATACTACGAGATCCTCTTGAAAGAATGAAGAAGCATACATTCCCTATAAGTATAAAATAAATATTTATTAGTTTGATGTATACTACAAAATGCTTAAGACTTTCATATGTCAAACAAAGTATCAAGAAAAAACTTATTAGATTAGGTATAATCATTTGTATATGTTCAAGTAAAAACTTATCAGACAAAGCATACACATCACTTTAATTTGTCAAATGAAACACACAATAAACAACTTTTGCGTGTTCAGCCACTTAACATTATTGAGCTAAACTAGATATTTTTCCTCTAATATAATCGGATACACATAAAATTATATTTTACACTAGAAAAAAATTAAAACCAAATAAAAAGTTAATTGAACTTGGATTTAACAATTTTGAATTTCCAAAATACAATTGTAAAACACTAACTTCTATAGAAGTGTCCTAACCGTATGGTTATCAATGAAATATATATAAGTGGTTTATAATGGGTGAATAGGTGGATGAAGAAAGGCTTGTAATCTACTCTTGTGTTTTACCTTTACTATATGAACAATTTATAGTTATTTTTTATTTTAAAATATAATTAACGGTAAAATAGAAATATAAAATATAAATTCTAAATGGTGAAATTCCCATTATATTTTGTTATAGATAGCAATAAATGAATTAGAAATAGTTATTCATTAAAACCAAATAAAAATAAAAAATAAAAAGAAAATGAAATCTCTTATCTTTTATTAAATTTCTTTATATATTTTATACATACTTTTATTTCATGAAAAAAATCTCATTTGAACAGAATAAAATTAAATATCTATTTTTTTTTTTCAAAATAGTTAGAGTAGTTTCGTATCTAAGATTAAGCTTGAAGTTCCCGATCAAACTAAAAGGGAAACAACTCTCCCCTATTTTATATGAAGATTAGTAATTTGGAAAAACGTATTTATAGTATTTATATTTTTAGTTAAATTGAGTGTTTTGTTTTTTAACTTCCAAATTGATTAATTTAATTTTTGGATATTAAAAATATGCATTTATAAATAATTTTTAAATATTATGACACATTAATTTATTATGAAATTTTTTATTTTATTAAAATTGCACGGAGCAACTCTTTGACTATTAATTTGTAATTTACATTTTCGAAGTGTACGTAAACAGTAATTGGATCATCTTTATGGCCCAGCTACATTATGAAATCAAATTTGATTATATACTTTAATCAATTCAAATGTGATTGTATACTTTAATAATTGATAAAATATTTTTGCCCACACTCCACCATACAAATCCTTAAAACAATGTAAACAAATAATCTCTCCGGTTTAATGTTCAAAAACAAATAATTAACACAACCAAAACTCCAACGTTAGAAGTAATAAAAACTATTCAATATTCAAAATAAAATCTATAAAAGGATTTGTTTTTATTTGGTGTCCACTTTTATTAACCATTATATCCAAAATATCGATTAAAAATATCACATAACCCTATATACATTTACGTCTTTTACTTTTCTCAAAGGTAAGAAAACCGCTAAATTTATTGTAGTTTCAATCTTTTCGCTTGCTTCTCTTTAATCACCTTTAGTAATTAACTTTGTTCTCCCACTTAATATTTTTAGGGTTTCTTCTCTCACGTACGAGTTCTGATCTTCTGATAAATTTTATGTATTATTCTTTTTTTGTGTCTTCAAAATGAACTAGTTTTAATATATTAAGAAAATTTAATACTTTAAAATATAAAATTAGTGTATTTTGAAAGCTCAATATAAGGATAACACAGAAAAGTTACCAGAGAATCCAAATTTCACATCACTTACTCACCTTTCTTTTGGTTTCCCATGCTTTTCACTCTCAAAATCCTCAATCTCACTTCCATTCACTCCTTTTCTAAAACTGAATCAATTTGTGAGCTCTCACAGATTTGCATTTTGACATTATCAAAGTGGCAGGAAGGTTACATTTAGTGGTTAAATAAGCATCTTCATTGATACTGAGTTAAATTGGAAAGGAGAGTGTGCCTTTCTTTTTATGTTTTGTTTTTCTCCTATTTTATGAGAAGGTGCTACGTTGATTATGATTTCGTAACTGTGGTTGGTGTAAAACGATGCTAGTTTAGTTTTTGAAAGGAATGATTGATATATGTAACATGCATAGCAGCGGGTCCGCAGAACACACACTAACATTATAGAAAGAGAATAGACACTAGAATGGAAAAAGTTGATTTTACATGTTCGATGAAACATTGGTTATGGAAAAATCAATATAAAATTCAATAATGTGATAATTTTGTAAAAAATGAAATGATTTTATATTTTGATTAAAATTTAAATTGATATAGAAAAGTAAATGTAGTACCGTATTCGAAATACTTTGAGCTAGTTTAACTAACATTCAAGATACACAGTAATCACCTCAAATAGACTCTCGTATCTCAGTATCTACTTGATGACTCGATAACCGCCGAGTTTGTTACCTTGGACCTAGGCCATAAAATTAATCAACGTCTCTCAGTCCAGTATCCTATAAATAACACTTCAATCTCACTTCAACCTCAGGAAGTATTCGCTTTTGATTTTAGCCTTTTACTCACCAATACTGCACCTCACTTATTCTCTCATACATTCAACCTATTAATCGTTTACTTACTTGAGCGTCAAAGTGTATTCTGTAGGTGGACCTTCCTCGTCCTTGGATATTCAAACTTAGATCACTTGTGACTTGGACTTAGATCAACTAGACACCAACCCACCTCGGAAAGGCGATATTCGGATCTCGATAAGAACATTTGGTGCCCACTGTGGGGCCGAGAAAAACTTTCCCTGACCAATGTACTTTAGTGTCACGCCACAACCAAACTAACAACCTACCTCTATTCATACTTCACCTGAGATGGACCCAACAACACTCGAGGCTATCAAGACCCACATGGAGAACATTCTCTAAAACAACGTACAACATGTTGTCACAACCCTCAGGCAAGAGTTAGTAGAACAAAGGAAAGCACATCGAAATAAGTTGACAACACTACAGCGATCGCTTACGGCCTACAATAGGACTGACTCACTCATGCATCTGAGCAAAGCCGACAAGTGTCGCCGAAACAAGAACATGAAGGCTAAAATTGACCCCTTGGGGATAGAGTTCTCAAAAAGAGCAAGAACCAACCCTCACGAACAATCCAAGGTCGTTCATAGCTCTTCCATGGCAATGAATCATGGAGGAGGGACGGGTTATAACTCCTCTGTTGTAGCGGATCAAGGAAGAGTCGTGAAGATGTCTCGGGAAATTGATCAGGAACTCTCCTTTCGAGTAACCCCAATGCCTCGTCTCAACCCCAAGTTAGAGACTTATATGGAAGGTTTTCACCCCTTCACTGCCGAAGTCATGGAAGCACAACTCCTTGACAAGTGGAAGTAGCCCAAGGTAGATTTCTACTACGGAACCTTGGACCCAAATGCGCATGTGAAAGCTTACATGACTCAAGCTAGTCTTTTCTCCAGAGACTTGAGAGTGCACTGCCAATTGTTCCCTACCACTCTCAAAGGAACAGCTCTCGAGCGGTACTACTCATTGCCCTAAAACTTGATCGACTCGTTCTGAACCCTCTATTCGAAGTTTATAGCTTGGTTCATAGATAGCAAGCCAACGGCTACGTCCTCGGCCTCACTACAACACATGACTCAGGGCAAGAATGAGTCACTAAGACTGTACATGGCTCGCTTCGCAAAAGCCTACCTCAATATACCCAACTTACACCCAGCAGTAGCATTGTATGTGTTGACTGTTGGATTAAAACCTAGTCTATTCCTCAACGCCCTGTTCGTGAAGTCGTCTTCCAACATGGACGAGCTTTGAGCTCAATCTGCAAAATATATTACGATTGAGGAAAATACTGAAGTAGTGAGGAGGTTAGAAATACCTCTCCTAACCTCCGCCCCGAAAAGAAAGAAATCGGCAGGTTCGACTCCTATATTCCACTCAACGCCAACCGAGACATGGTGATCTAAGAAGCCTACAACTTGGAACATGTTCGCCTTCTGCAACCCATGCAAACTCCACCCTTCAGCGATCATACCAAAAGATGTTAGTATCACTAGAACTATGGTCACACAATAGAAGAGTGTATGAAAGTACGTGACCTGATAGAGGAACTAGTCAGATCAGGATCCCTCACTCGATTTAGCCAGCAAGGCCAAGGTGGCCGAGGATGCGGA
>Ga0099825_1008419_pt1 | contig 12219 bp, 12 predicted proteins | sample SiratroredBW_FD_76838 | JGI IMG/M metagenome (GOLD analysis project Ga0099825, IMG submission 76838) | Root nodule microbial communities of legume samples collected from California, USA - Siratro red BW | ecosystem: Host-associated > Plants > Roots > Nodule | place: USA: California | collected...
ATTCTGGTCTGTCGGTGATCATAAGGAAGTCAGAGGCAAGTGCTTTGCTTGGTTTATATATATATATATAAACCAAGCAAAGCACTTGCCTCTGACTTCCTTATGATCACCGACAGACCAGAATATTTAGGAACAAGCTTCTATGCTATAAATAAAATTATCTAGTCACATCAACTAAAAGATTGTTAAAAAGATTCACTTCTTACCAGCAAAGATCTTCCACAAGAAATCATCCATAAGTCGCTTTCCTTTTCTTGATGTGGATCCCCAGAAGCATCACACCAAAGAGACAATTTTAGAATATCATCAAGAAGCAACCTTTGTTCCCTCTCTTTTTTCTCGAGGTTTATTTTTGCAAGTTCCACCTCCTCAACACCATCAGGAACCACCTCGTCTGCTTCCTCTTCAACATCCTCGTCATCTTCCGCACGAAAGGATAAGCTACTTTTTCTAGGCCTGCATTGTACAGTACACCAATTTAATTATCACAACATCAAGGACATTGTTTAAATTTCTTAACAGGAAAAACGAGATCACATCTTGAATAATTCTCACAGAAGTCAAACTATAATCTCCAAATTGAAATGATAAGCAAAAGATTGATTTAGACATTTTAATGAAGAATGAATTTAAAAAGAGAACCATTGTGGCATCAATAAACATATAACCATGTCTAATACTGCAACTACAGATATTAAACAAAGTGAGCTAAATAGTATATCAATAAAGAGTGAATCACAGAATAAATGAGTGTTTGGAGCAGGTAAATAGTAGAAGTGTAATAGAATGACTGCAAGCACGGTAAATTTGTCCTTACTTTGGCAGGCGTGCAAATAGAAGATTGGTCAATACATCCAGCATGACTTGAAACTGGCGTGATGTCATTGTTGCCTCTATATCATGAGAATTAAATGTGAGCTCCTTCAGGGGCTTCACCTGCAGTAGTTTAAAAAAATGAAAGAGGATTGACCACATCCACGACAAATTACATAAAACCTGTATTTACTAAGAGGAAAACGTTACAGATGTACATGTTCACAGATATTAACTCTAGAACAACTCACCTTCAGTTCTGGAGTTCCCCCTTTGTGCCTTGTATACCGAAAGTACATACTACAAGGCATAAAAACTCTTTCAAGAAGAGCACCTGTACGCATTACCTTTGGAGAGCTTCTGAGAATTTTCGGAAGCCACTGCAATCCAGCTCCTGGATCAACATCTGTTGGTGCAACATGAGCCTGCACATGCTCCAACATAACAGAGAATTCCATTCTTTTCCATGTCATTTCAGGTTGGTAATCATTAATAGGAACGTCTTTCGTTACTAGTGCTTGCTCAATTATCTCATAACCAACATGAAGGACTGAATGAAATGACCGAGCTAAAACTTGGCCTCTTACTGCTGCGAGCAAAAATCTACCCTGTTTGACAAAAAACAATTGATATTTTAAAAAGAATGAGTGATGTCTACAGTACCAGTAAAAAAATAAAAAAATTTCAAATAAAGAAGTAACAATGAGGTAAAACAAGTAACAATCTGTTGGAGTATAGTTGTACTGCCACTAACTCTTCGTTAGTAATACATTTGGCATATTCAGAGAATATGAAGAGAAAGTTAAAGATTTTATTATTGATGAGAATAAGAGAATAAATATTTAGAGTCAAGATTGAGAGGAGTCTTGAGGAAGATGACTGTGGAGCAGAATAGCCTAAAAACTGAGATTCAGCGACAGTGTAGGAAGTCACCTACTACAAAGACTGCAGTGAATACTGTACACCTTACTGACATACAACTTATTGATAAATCACTTTTTTATTAAAAAAAATGTAGCAAAGACAAATAAGAAATATTTTCCATCATGAAAATGCAAATAAATATGGAAAAGACAGACAATTTAGCCAAACCATATCTCAAACAAGTATCTCAAGAAAGTTGTTCTTGGTTCTGCTTCTCATGTTGCTTCCCTATGCTATCATCGGTTTGGTCATAATTATCAACCTCCCATTAAAGGCAATTTTTACTTGAATTCTCAAGGAAATTCAAATCAGCATTTCAGGGAAATTTTCATCTGTTCCCTCAACAACACTTGGCTCCAGCTCTTCTGTATCCTCCAGTCAGATAACTATTGTCTTCCTTCACAACAGTTAGATCAGCCACCTACTGCTTTGCTAACCAACACTGAGGCAAATTTGCTACCTACTGCCAATGTTCGGAATTCCAATTCCAATTGGCTCCCGGATTTGGTGCTTCCTTCCATGTTACAGGAGATTGTCAAGATATTCATCAAAATGTTCCTTATGAAGGTCCTGAACAAATTTACATTGGTAATGATCAAGGTTTGCCAATTCATTCCTCTAGACTTCCAATATTTCTGCTCCAGATTATCCTAACATTTCTTCAGTACTTCATCATTTACTTCATGTTCCTACTATCCCTAAAAATCTTATTAGTGCTAATAAATTTGCTAAGTACAATTTTGTTTACTTCGAATCTCATGCTACTCACTGTTTTGTTAAATCTCAAGTAATTAAGTGTTGGTTCAAGGACGTGTTGGGCCTGATGGTCTCTATGTTTTTTCCTAATCTGTGAATTCAAGCTTATCCTTCCACCTCCACGTCACATGCTAAATCTTCCATTTCCGTTAATTCTGCAACCAATAATTATAATAGCTCTCCAGTATTCAATATGTTTGGCATACTAGGCTAGGGCATCCTAATGCCAATGTCATTAAACTCCTTTTTCGGTAATGTAATCTTCAGTTTTTAATAAGGAAACCGCTTCTTTTTGTAAGGTGTGTTGTATTGGGAAAGCTCATATAATTCCTTCTTCCTTATCTCGAACTGCTTATCATTTTCCTTTTAAACTCGTTTATATTGACTTAAAAGAACATAGAGCGAAAAGGGACCATAAAAAGGAATTTAATTAGAAAAACAATTGAATTTGAAATTGAAACAACAGAAAACAAAAAGATAAAAATCTGCAGTTTTATTACTCACATTTGCATCCTCTGAGTGAAGATTAAACTGAGGCTCAATAACATTGACCATGAAATGTCTAGTCCCATCTAAATCATCCATGTTCTCTTGTTTGACTGGCAATACACCAAAAGGAGTAAAATAATTAAATTCTGTAAAAAAATACTTAATGTTTAATAATAGTCATGCAAGAAACGATGTTGTCTATTGTAGCAGATGCCATATTTTAACTATATATTTGTCATTCATGTTTATCTAGCCTGTAATCTATTTTGAATGTCCAAATTGATAGCAGTTAACAGAAATTCTCAAAAGAAAACGAGCATACCAGATGGCAAGTTGTCCACTTTGACTGAATTTGGTGAAGATGTGAGTGGTCCAGGAGTACTAACATGCTGAAAAGAGGATTTGGAAATTTTACCAGTTGGAGGGCACTTAGAAACATCGTCCTGATGGAAATCAGAACCACCACGCTGTTTGCTTTCCTCAAGTAATTTTCTCTGTGCATACTGCTGGGAAGGAGAAGGCTTGGCTGGTTCAAAGGCTTTGGAAAGACCACCAACCCAAGCCCAAACAGCATCTCTGTTTCCAATAGTCCACAAAAGCTTCAGACCATACACAAACACACTCTGACAATCATCAGCTACTACCACATTGTTACCATCATCATCACTTAGGTCAGATCGCATATGATCATCCGTTTCACTCCCATTCTCATACCCAGACCGTACATATGCCATCTCGACACTTCTTCTTCCTGCTTCTTGCCATGCTAATAACCTAGCAGGATCAGCCTTTGGAGATTGTCTTCTGATGGTGAAGTAATCAGAGGATAAAAGAAATCCATCATCACGATTTTTCTCTGTCATGTAAACCTTTTCACTGGGAACTTTGTCCATGGATACAGATTGTGAACTTTTCAGTATCATGTTAACTACTTTAGCAACACTAGCATGTTCTTCTTTGTTTAGGAAAGCCTTTAGCATGTGAAGATCAAGACCTTGGTAAACAAGATCAAGAATGTCACGCTTGCTTTCAAAAGTATACTTTTGCTTGCCCCTACTGTAACACAGTTCATATTTGAGTTTTGTCATTGCAAAGGTGAGTCCTCTCGCCGGATCATCATCATCTAGAGGCATGTTCTTTATACAGGCTGGTGTGGCATCTAGCCGGAGCATAAATTCAGTCATCACTTTATCTAGCGAAAGATTGCCAGACCTGGCAATTCTTGGAATACCAAAACGAGGCCAACGAGAGAAGCTTCGCAGCTTATGTGGAGGAATGTAGTTCAAACTCCAGAACTTTAGAATCCATGCTAGATCATGAGCTCCAAAGTTAAATGTTGGGGACACGGGTGAAACATTTTGGGATGTGTGAAAATTATCAAATGCTGTAGCATCTCCCTCAATATCTCTAGTAATGGAAGATGAGGATTCTTTTTGTGATGGAGGAGGAAAGGGTCTAAGAGAGAAGTTCCACCGAAGGGAAAGTGAAGTGGATCTGAAGGGATCAAATACTTTATCACGAGGTTTTCCCTCAACTGGAAGCGCAAATAAATAGTGATTCATGGGATCTCCAGATTCACAATCCCAGTCCATTGTAACTTCAAGAGTAAAGACAGGAGCTTCCAGAAATGCACCTGAGACACCTGCTGGAATTTTAATACCTCGTCTGTTTGCCAAACTCTCCAAACTACTCAATAAAATCTTAAAATCTTTAGCAGAAACAAAAACACAACCATCAGACTGGTGCAATTCCATAGAGTTGGTCACAATTTGAAGTTTGTCAACTTTTTCATAAGGATCTGTACTTGCTAAAACATTCCATTTTGATTCAGAAAACATTAAGGATATTCTTCCATGGATGTAATTTCTCATGTCATCCCACCATGGCAAACTCCGCTCCTTTTTTGGTGGCAAAATAAGTGGACCAGGATTCCTTAAACTTAGATTAGCCCTCCGAAGTGCTACGGTGAAAGCATAACTTACATCAGCAAAAGCTGGTTCATAACCCACCCCAAATGATACCTCACCTTTCTGGAAATGTATGGGCAAATTCGAGTAAGTCTTCAAGGGTGGAGTAGTACCACTAGCTGATCGAAGCATACGAACTTTTCTCCATCTCCCAACATAGACATCTTGATATATTTGAGGCTGAAAGCTGGTTGCCTAGTTGAAACAAATGAATAAATAAATAAACAAATGACAACGAAATGGAAATACTATCATGTTTATTATAGCATGAGAATAATTCCCCAAAAAAGGGTAAAAGAATTCAGTTTGAGTAACATGAAACATAAACTCACACAACATTTAAAAATTATAATTGAAATACATAAAAGCAAAGAATAACCAAAATAATACATGTTGTGTACAGGTCTGGAAAATACAATTATAATAAGCTCCCGTTAAGGTAGAGGAAACAAACATGTTCTGCATCCTTGTGTAACAGGAAACATGCATTCCACATTCAATTAACTATTTATACATCCCTTCTGTACATTAACACGACTTTATTAACCAAAGAATACCAGAACATGCAATCAACATAAACATGAAAAAAAAATTTGGGTATTTAGAAGGATGGTAGACAATGAGATTTCTTAAACTTACCTGCTGCGCCAATACAAGTTGGCCTTCACATTTACCCAAACTTCCAGAGAAAAGAGGAAATGCGTAATTCCGAAGCTGAACTACAAGAGAACCTGTATTTAAGAGAATATTTGACCCATAAAGTCGGGAAAATGGTATATCATTTTCAAGACAGACAGGATCAAGCTTCTTTAGAACCTCAATCATCCCAACATCTCCACCGTCAATTTTTTTCAAGCTTAAATCTAAATCTAAAGCAGATACTGAAAGAAGAGATGTCCTTGAAGTACTAGGTCTGAAACCAGATTGAAAACCTTCAACACAAGCACCAGACCCTTCAGACACCACAAGATTCTGGCATGCCTGGTAATATGACCGAAATGATCGTTTATAAATTTCTTCCCTCATGGATTCAATAGCAGAAGAATCTTGTATATTAACCTCAACATTATTAAAAGAAATTTTTCTTTCTTGAGAAGAACTAACGGTGTCAGTTGATTTGGAACCTTGTTTTGCTTTCGATATAAATTCATCTAGAAAGTTCAACCGTATAGCTAACTCAGCAGCTTCCTTCTTCAGAAGTTGATAGTGTTCATCAAACCATCCCTGGATTGGTTCCTCTTCAATATCAGCAGTTAGCTTGCGTATGCAAAACTTTATGCATCCAAATTGCACTGAACTAGGTTTCTTAACTGCAGAGGTCTCTTTCTTTACAGGAAAAATCAAATTTTTCTTGGCAGCAATTATGAGCTTCAAACCTCGCAACATATCCTCAATGACATCATCAATGGCACGCAACTGCAACCTGTACGGCATGATAATGTGAAAATCAAGACCTTGGACTACATAATCCCATGTTGTAACATGTCCTTTTATGTCAGATGCATTTGCAGAAACACTAGGAATTCGGGAAATTTGCATCCTACTACTCTTGAAAACTCTAGCTCCATTAAAACTAAGCATAAGTCCTTCAAGGAGTACTCCTATACGAGCATTCTCTGAGAAAATTGACTGCACCTGAACCATGGCATCAACTCCATCTCCTAGGTCCGCCAAAATATTTAATGTTTCTACATCGACAGCAAAAATAGATTCTTTCTTCTTCTGCTTTTCAAGGTACCCTGATCCAGTGGCAGCTTCTTTTTTCCAATTAGCATCTTGCACATGATACACATCTTCCATGTGTTCATTACCATGCTCCTGAAACTTGCTGTTGTGTACAAGTAGCTTCAGCTGGAAAACAAGTTCAATTAGTGAAAGATGTACATCGGGCTCCCACCTAATAGTAATATCCGTAGCACTGAAAAGAGAACAGACAGCAATGTCTTTGAGACCACCTGAACGCTGTACAAATTTAGCATTTTGCATATCAAACAACGTCACATTTGTTACTGGCCTATTTTCCTCCATATATTCCTGATAGGCAGATCTGGCCCTCTCAAGTTCCATCTGTGTGGACTGTTTCTCTTTGTTCACACACAAACTAAATTGAAATATTTCAAGAGAGACAGAGTACTTCAGCTTCTGGTTTTCATTGGAGATAGTGGAGAATATATTTGCATTGCGCGGGGTACCATCCGCTGACACATTTATCATAACTCTACCCCCTTGTGAGCCATAATTAACTCGCTTGGGATCTGGAACAACTGTATTTTCCAAACCTGTCTCACCCCATACATATACTGAACACCTTTCAAGATTGAATTTCAAAAACTGAGCTCCTTTACCAGAAGATTTTGTTAAACGGCCCTGACTATGAGTCGATTTTTTCTTTGAAGCAGATAAGCTTTTCAATAGAGCTTGAAAAGATATGGCTGTTGACACAAGTGATTCTACACGCTTGAAAGTTAGACATACTGCCATGCCAGTCACATCAACTGATAAACCTAGTCTACACCTAGGACCATCTCCTTCAGCTGATTCCACATCCTTTTTCCCCCAATCCAAATTAACCTTCGCAATGTGCACAATGGAGCCACAATTTGATTCCACACCAAAAACACTTTCTTTCAAGCACTCTTGATATTCATCAGCTAAGTGGAGATTTAACTCTCCAAGTTCAGTGTGTACGGTAGTCCCCATATTTGAAATGTTGTTTGCAAACAAATGCGATGATTGTGAGCAACCCTAAATTTGGAAAGCATTAAAGTCAAGTTAATTATACAACTCGTTTAAATAAACTTGGGGGCATAACCATAACAACTTCCGAATAAACAATTATCAACATTGGAGGTATAACCAATAATGACGTAGTAGAAAGGAATTTAAATTGCAAAAAAGAAAATCAAACCAATATATTTCCAATGTATTTGCTGAACATCAGAATAATATATATTATTTATTCATTGTAACTATAGCTGTTTATAGCCATGTGATATCTGATCTAGAGAAAGTATAATATTCCCTATTTATGTTTAATTAATGAAATAAGCCTGTATAAAACACCATTGTGCATTCAAACACATGATTTCAGTCTAATGTCTTTGTTTTCTCTTTCATAACAGTATAAATCATAATCTAGACACCATTCAACAAAAACACTCAAAACAAATAGTTGAAAGCAAGGCTTTCATAGTTACACCTGACCTCGGTCTGATTAGCATTGTGCTATACATCTAACAACTTCTACTTCTACTAGAAACAGTTTCTAGAAATGATTCAACATTTTAACACTAAATAATATTTTATAATAATGAGAAGTGTATATAATTATACTACTTACATGATAAACTGGAGAGCCAGCCATATTGAAAAGCACTATTGTCATCTCAGGAGCAGAGACATTGCATGTCCACATGATTGTCTTGCCATCAGTTGATTGAGGCTTTGCAACAACAGATGCTTCCTCTCGAAGTACCATCCTTTTCTTCTTAGACGAGTGGAGAAACAACCAAGGCTTTAACCTGCTCATTATGATGTTGCACTGAGTACCTCCTAACTTGACATCAGTTTCAGCTCTAACAGGTGATATTGGCTGATGCAGAGGAAGCATCCCCAATAACGATAACAATAAGTTACCGCAGCAAATAAAAAAAGAAATATTCAAACTCCATGTGCAAATAAAATGAAATCACAGTTTAAAAACAAAGATGCAGGGGGGGAGGGGGCGTGAACACATAAAGTTACAGTTTTTAAATATACCCAGAAAAAAATGACTTAACTGTTTTCTTGAAAATTTTGTTTCATTTTACGCAACTACATTCTTTTTTTTTACTTCTGAAAAAGGATATATTTATACATTTATTTTTAAAGTTCTTCAAGAAGAATGCTAGGGACAATTGTTTGTGGATTTAGGCTCCTACTAATGACACCAGTACTTGACCTAATTATTAGTACAAGTACAACACAGTATGTCATACCACAATCATAATTCATATATCCCAAGTCCAGTGTTACTTGCCTTTTGTATAGAAAAAAGAAGTAAAACTTTTCTGTAAAGCATATAGGCAAATTTTCTAAGACAAGTATTTTTCAGCAATTTCTCCATCTTATTATCAGACATTCACATCTTGCCACTAATACATAACTTAAGCAAATTTTTTCACAAGATGTATTTGTTTGCACGGTAATATCAAGCATACAACTAGTCATCGCATCATGAAAGCTCTTGAAGTAAAAATGGGAAGACTTCCCAAACCTTACACACACATGTGTATGTGTAAGTTATCATTTTTTTTTTCATTATTCAATTTGAGTATATTATTCCAGGTGGAGCAAACCAAGGTACAGTTTTACAAAGATGCAAAAGCTAAAGTACGTGGACTGCAAATCACTTACCTGTACTGGGATATATACAAAAGAGGCCAAATCCACCTTCAATATCTCCAGGATGGAAGAACCTGCTTCTCTCAGAAGCTTTAAAAACAAGCAAAACAAAACTTGTCAGCAAGAAACAAAACAGTGAAAAATAAGAATAATATCACAAGCACTGCCAAAATCAACGGACTCCATACATGAATTTCACTAAACTCCAGTTGGAAATCAAGGCGTGTACTCTCTCCAAGATCCTCTGTGGATCGCGATTTGGTGCTTCTCAACTGGATGCCCATGATGTTGTTTTCAATGAAAAGATTATGTTCACGATGCACAAAACTCACATCCAGCTTTGGAAGATTGAAGCTGACCTATCAATAAAAATATACTTGCACAGTTGACATTAAAACAATTAAAAAAACTTTAAAACCATTTTGAAAACTACTTTTAATAGATCAAACCAACAAATATTAGCAAAACTAGTGATCAAATTAAACATTATAAAGTGTATAAACACTTTCAATTTCAATGGGACCCAGATTTCTGAATTAAATGTACTCAAAGGAAGCCAAAATTCACCAAGAACACAAACACTGGAACACATACGCAGAGAGACTTACAAGTGAAGGAACCACATTTTGCCCAAAAGCCAAATTCTAGTGTCCAGGAAGCCATAAACAGTAACAGAATCAAGACTTTGAAGCAACAAGATCATAACTTATGCAGTTTCTCTACCCTTCATATTTCTGAAAAAAAATGAAAGTTGCTTGAAAAACTAGAGCTATCCACAACAAGGAAACCCATAACCAAAGCACCACATTTAAGAGCATAAAGTTGGGGAAAGCTGCACAGAGACGCATCATTACACCACACAATCAACCAAAAAGCTAAAACTGATGATACAATACATCCTTCTGATTAGGTAGACCAATATTCTCCACAACACAAGAAAAACATACAACATTCAGAATTAGTAACAAACTAACACATAACAGAAATAAAAAGCTAAATAGGAAACCATTAGACAACAGTGATAGTTTGATGGGGGTGAGGAAATTCAACTAAATTGAACTAAGCAAAATCAATGCACTAAAAGCTCATACAAAAAAGTTGACACCAACACATTTTTTAGTTCACAAGAGAAGAAAACAACAGAGAAGAGAAAGACAGAAGTACAAAACTTTATCTGTTCTATTGCTCTCCTAACACAACAAGAAATTATTTATCAGAAAAACAGCAGATACTAAACCTATAAGTGCTACACTAGCTTCCAGGCCAGTACGCCAGTGGACCATATTGCAGAAAAACAGAGAAATAAGACAATGTCTTCGCAAAATGTTGTAGATGAATACACTCCAAAAAAAATCAAGAATAAGAAGGCTAGTAATAGAAAGAAAATCGAAAAGCCTATAGGCTAAACCTACAGATTTGAGAAAGGCTGCCAATTGTTTCAATATTATGAAACCTACATTAATTTTTTTGGTTTTAAAGATTCTCTAGTATATGTTATGGCCGCAACTTGTTCTCAAAGAGAAAAGAGGTTCCGCAAATATTTTTCAGAGAACAACAAAATATCAAAAAACTGTCAAGGGAATATCACTTAAGAGATTGTTTGTTTCTAGGGAACATCAAGAGAAACTAAAAGACAAATTTCAACATATTAAAATTTAGGTCTAAGGATTGCACACTTGCATACTTTAATTTGATCATATTTATAGTCAATGTGAAATCTCAAATACACACTCCTCATGTCAAAGACTACATCTTAAGTATGAAGTTTTTGTGACTAGAAATCAGTGGATAATCCAATAAAAGCCTAATAGTGAGTGGTCTAAAGGGCCCAACAAGAATCACTAAGATGGTCTTTGACACAATATTCAAATTTGGGCTTGGACCTTACTTAACCATACAATACAGGCTTACATTACATACTTTAATTAGGCCATACATTACTGGTAGATGTGATACATGTCCTGAGAAAGAAGAGATGCAAGAAATAGATTCAAGCAATATACACAAAGTGATACACGTCCAGAGATAGTAGCAAACTTTTGATATCCAGCCAAGACAAATAATTTCTCTTCGAAAATGAAAATGAATGGTAACGAAGAAAAATGTTCAAACTAGTTATTGTATTGATGTACTTCCAGTTTTTTATATATGCTTTGCAGTTAGTTGCTTGTTTGTGCGGATTACCTATCCCTTGTATTTGTCTTGTATTTGTCCTCAGTAATATATAAAAGTGATGGTTAGAAACAGACAGGAAGTAGGTTAAATTCACAACCTTTTCAGGAAACATAGAGCTGTACTTGGAGAAAGCCACAAGTGTTTGCATCTTCTTTGATGACCCTTTTGCATTCACAGAATCAGCGTGTGACCCTACTTTACTGTCAGATCCAGAAGAAAACTCTGATGAACTATTTCCCTTCAAAAGCAGCTCTTCATTCAAATTCACGTTGACCTCTCCACTAGAAATGTCCATACTCTTAATAACTATACCCACTTCCCTGTGTCCAAAAAGAAGAAAGACAAAACTAATTGTAGAATTTATATGACGAAAGAAACAACAAATCAAAAAAATAAGGGCAGAATCCAAGTTAATATTAGACCAATATACGACTGTACAAGATACAATAACAAGTTTAGTCAATAACTTGACACAGCAAACCAAGCGCTAGTATAAGAGTCCCTCCACATAGCAAAACAATAGAAGAGTATAGACAAATATATATATATATATATATATATATATATATATATATATATATATATATATATATATGTGTGTGTATGTGTGTGAAGAAGGAAGATTCTTTTGATAAAATTAATATTTAAAAAAATATATTATATATACATAGCGCGCCACCAAAGCTTTGATAAACAACAAAAAAAAAAATAA
>Ga0099825_1008421_pt1 | contig 12219 bp, 8 predicted proteins | sample SiratroredBW_FD_76838 | JGI IMG/M metagenome (GOLD analysis project Ga0099825, IMG submission 76838) | Root nodule microbial communities of legume samples collected from California, USA - Siratro red BW | ecosystem: Host-associated > Plants > Roots > Nodule | place: USA: California | collected...
AAAAAAATATATATATATATATATATATATATATATATATATATATATATATATATATATATATATATATATAGACACACACACACATGACACTTAGAAACGGAAAGAAAACAGCAGAACTACAAAATAAGGTAACAACAACTAAAGTTAAGGAAACAGAACAAGTAGGAGCTAAAGATAAGCAAGTATATGACACCGTTATAAATGCTAATTAGTTAGAAACTAATTTGACTACGTGTATTAGTACTTGCTGCTCCTATGCGCTCCGCCTCACTCTGAGTGAGACCAGCCCAAAACTACAATGGTCGTTGCATTGCATACAACCAGAAAGAAGGATTCTAGTTATTTGTCATTGCTCTATTCTCTGCTTGCTTCATTTTTCTTGACCCCGTTATGCTCTGCACATGCCAATCATGAAAAGTAAAAACATACACTTTTTTTCTCTTAATAATTGGGCCAATCAAAACACTTATTTAAACTTTAAAACCCAGCTTCTAATACGAAGTGCAGTATACTATCATTGTGTTATAATTGTAGTTAACACGAAATTTGAATTTCTTTCCGTACAACCTTCACGCAATAGTTTGATAAAAGATGAATTATACAGGTTCAAGTACAATACATGGAAGCAGAAGAGAAATGCGATGACATTCGGTCAGTTAGCATAAGCTTTTTCAAAAAGATTTCTTGAAAAAAGAAAAACAAGAATAAAAAGTTAAATAATTTTTTCTATAGATTAAAACTAATTTCTGCAAATTAGTTTATCAATTAGCTAATTAGTTTGTTTAAACATGCTTATTGTCTTTTAAGTATCAATTTTTCTTTACATTTACATTCTTAATGAAGAAAAAAAAAACGATCCTAAGTGTTAGTTCGTACTAACCGGGTGCGATTGAAGAGGAAGAGATCGCAGGAGAGACATCTTGGCAATTTCCGAAACGGCACCGTCTCGTACTCCACGAACATCACTCGCCAATTCCTCGTAAGCTGCTTCGAAGGCTTCCCACCAAAACTTGGGTATTCCAATGGAGTTTGTGCGACTGCGACTGTACACATCCCACATCTGTCTCACCACCTTCTCTCTCTCCTCCACCTCCTAATTTCAACCAAACACAACAAATTATATCACAAATTACTCCATACTTTAAAACCTTTACATCTTCATCATCTCAACTAATTTTCGTCGTTTTAGTTTTTCGATTAAACAGCAAAAATTAATAATAAATTTACGTCATATAAAAATTAGTTTTACTGTTAGAGACATGAAAGAAATTGCGTTTTGTAGTGTACGTACGAGCACGTCGAGATCTTGAATAATGGTAGAATCGAAATCACCGTTGTTGGTCGTGCACCATTTGAGAGTGACGGAACCAGCGAACATGTACCATAGAGCAACGAGGATAACCACTGCTAAGACCCAAAATAAGAAGTTCCTCTTACGGTTGCTGTTTCCAGAACCATTATCATGGCTCCCTCTCTTTGTCATGTTTTTTTGTTCTGGTTAAGATGTGATGGGTAGATACTACTGCACTTTATATTTGTGTGAGAATTGAAGGGGCTTTGGCACCAAAACCCAAGTGGGTAATGGTGGGTAAGGTGTTGACTCTAGGATTTTTATTTTTTTTTTCAAAATTATCTTAAAGATATATAACTATTCTTTTTATTCTCAAATAAAAGTTACATGAAAATAAAAATAAGATAAATATTAAATTTTTAACTCAATTAAATAAAATAATATGATTCCGTTAAAAATCACGTTACATGTGGGCTTTCTTTCTTCTCCATTTTGACTATATAATATTGTATTTGGTAGAAGGAAGGTATGATTCCATTACATAAGGAATGGTTCATTCATCATGTCGTATTCGCCAACCATGGTATCAATTGGTGAGTTAGTTTATTCACACTTTGACATTTACATTTATAAAAAATAAATAAATAGAAGAACGTACATCCTTTAAAAAAAATAATGCTGCACATTATATAAAAAAGTAAGTTTTCTAAGACTCGATGCTTTAAATGATTAAGACTTTAACGCGTTGAATAATTTTGTATAGACAAATAAAGTTTAATTATTATACATTGTTACTATAAATTTTAAATAATTAATTAAAAATAACGAGATCAAATTTTAATTGATTTGAGATAAAGAACAGAATAAGAAATAATTTAAAGATGAATAAAAAAAATAGTTTTATAATATTGTCTTTGTATTTGGTATTAAATTTGTTATTATTAATTTTTTAGAACTGACCACTTACTGAATAGTGACCTTAACACCACAGCCATATAATAACTATCCGGTAAAAACTAAAAGCATAGGACAAAGCATTGATGTTTACTTCTCAGAAGAAGCAAATGTTAAAATCATAGAAAAGGTCCACACACATATATAAAGGAACTACAGTGAATATGACAAGAAATGTGACAAAACAAAGATGCCACTTTCCAGACTTAATATGTAAACTTAGACAATCTGACAATCACCCATGCCGCACCCACCCTTTTATGTCATTTTTATTTTTGAAAATGTAGGAAAAGTAAGAATGAGGAATTTTTTTATTTTTATTTTCCTCCCAGATAAAGAGGTCTTTACTACCACTACAATTTGAAAATGTGGCATGTTCACACCAATAAAATCTTGCCCAATTAAGGACAGTGCACCACCAGGAGAAGTACTAAAAAAATGAAGGTGGGAGATATTATCAGCTGCAACTTCATGTTTCTCTAATCCCAATACATAATCCTTCGTTACCAACATGTATTAATTAATGGCTAATGCTAGAAGAACTAACTAAATACAATTAATCTTACAAGATTCCCTTCCTCAAAAGGACATGTCGTTTTGAACTGCCAAAGAGATCCGGAAATAGACCCTAAAAACATAATTATAATTTTGCAACGAGTTATCAATACCTTTTTCCAAAGATAGACATCTAGGTTAAAATTCTAGACTCTAATTCAAAGGTTTTGTTTTTTAAGTTTTTCTTAATAGACTATAGTTACGATTCATTTTTTTAAATGATTTTCGTTGTCCTTTCTCATTGGTCTGAACCTTCTCTTAAATAAAGTTTTAGATATGTCTAAGTTAGATTGAGATTATACTATTAATAATTTCTATTTTCATTAGCTGTTTATAAAAGCTTTGCCTTTTTCATCTGAATAAACTATCAGTTCGTTCTTTGATTGAATAGAAACCCTCAAAATAGTTGTAATCAAATCACAATTTCTAAACAAAACTGTGAGTCCAACAGAACATTTTCCAAAGGACATGCATTTATCTGTCACCCAAAAAATCCCAGTTCAAAAAGATTGAATCACTTCCAAGTTGTAGTATTTACACTTCCTAGAAAAGTCGAGGGAGCAGAGATAACGACAATAACCGAAGCAAAACCCTATCCCATTCCCTCTGCACCTTCGTGTTGCTCTTTCTCTCCATCAGAGGGAGGGAGAAAGCAATTCATGGACAACCCAACAACATTAAAGTCAACCTCTTCAATCGTCCACGTTTCCTCAATCATACGTTTGTGATTCTGCTCCGCACCGTACCTATTAAGCGTGGCAATTGTTGTCCCACCGTGCGCTATGTTAATGCCATCTATGTATCTATAATCTTCGATCAAGGACTCGATGCTAGTTTCCCAGAACACGTACTCTTTGCCTTTCACAGCCTTCATTTTCACCAACTTAGTGTCCTCAAATTTCACGAGCAGCCCTGTCCGCTGGCTAAAGTAGCCCGCTATCGTGTGCATCACAATCTCAGTGTTGGACGTGCTTTGTGGTTGAAGAATTTGCTGAGCCGTATGCAACTTCAGCATGAAACAAACCTCGTTGTTAATGATGTTCTCTCCCACACATTCTGCGTCTAGGAACAAGTTTGCCACGCTCCTTGGGTCCAAACCCTAACGATAATAATAACACGTGATGAGTCTGACCCATGAAAAAAAATCAATCCTTCATGCATGTTTATGATATATTACGTATTTTAACCTAATTTTACACAACTCAATCTTAAATTCAGTTGTTAATACCGAATGTTATATATTACCTGGAAGAAGCGGCGAAGTGGTCTTGGAGGGCCTTTGTTTGCATGAAAGGGTTGAGAAGAAGTGTGGTTCCAAGCTATCTTACCGTCACATCCTGCACTCACCTTGTAACCGGAAACAACCAATTCCAAGCACCACAAATCTGGATTCTTCTGCCATAACACAAAGCCTCCAACTTCAGGTTTCCCTCTTGCTTCAACGTCGCCGTCAAACTCACCTTGTCGCATTTCAGACCCACAGATTTTCACTCGTCCAATTGCATACATACTTTCCAGTGAATTCAACGCCGCCACTCCTCCCGTCGCCGCCACGTACTGCTGAACTATGTACTTTGCAGTCGAATCTTGCTGCATCCATCATCAATGCATGCATCCCCATCTCATTTATATTATATAACCATATGCATCACAAATTAGGTTTTTTTACGGAAATTATGCAATTCTAAGTACATTTTGGAAAAACTAACCTTTTACGATTTTTATATTTTATTTCTTTAGAATTGTGCTTTTTTTAATTTTCTAAAATCATGAGTTTTAAAAATTGAATGGATAATTGGTGATTAGGTCTTACAATGGAACAATCTTTAAGGGGGCGAGTCAAAGCATGGTCTGATGAAAGCTGAACAGGGATAACGGGTGCACCCACAAGCTTAAGCAGCACCAAGAATTCGTTGTTCAATGATGACTTGTCAGCAAATTGAGCATTCATGAGAGTTCGGAGGTTCTGCCACCGATTGAAGCCGTTGGTGCCCATGCTGCTCAACATCTCATCAGGAATTGGCACCTCAAGCACGGTCTCCAACCCATCTTCCTTGTCAAAATTAGGACACATCGTCCTCATGATGCAATTTGGAAGGAAACAATGTATGTTAATGACTAAAGGGATTTGTTTGTGTTTCTAAATAATGATGAAGAAGGAAGGGTAGGAGTCCTTAATTTTGAGGGCTAGCAAAAACAGAGGGCCCCTTCCTCCTTCTGGGTAGAGGGCACCCCTGTGCCTGGTGAGGCTTTGGGTGAATTTGCTGAAACTACCAAATGATTGATTTTGGGTATGGAATTGTGAAATGTGAGAGGGGAAGCAAAACACAAAACGGCACCAGATCTTCCCGTTTTCTGTCCTACGCCGTTCCATGCCCGTAGGGGTAGCTAAGTGCCAGGTGTCTATGCCTTTGGCGTCGTATATATCTACCTTTCTTTTCTTTTCTTTTTCTTCTCTTCTTCTCTACGGAAATTTAGCATACAAAAAGGGACGTGTCTTCTTTCTTTACATTATTTTTTCTATTTTCCAGGTGCCTAATTGTATATTTTAAAATAATATGAAAAGTACTACAATTTCTAATATATTTCAAGATTAAAAAACGTTTTTTAAATTAAAAATAATATGGGAAGTGAGGGTTAAAATTGATTTTTGATGTTTTAATTTAAGTTTATTTTATTATCCACTTTATAAATTTTAAATTTAACTTCTCGTTTCTCTTAATTCCAACATGTTTGGCAAAAATGGTGATGAGAGTATCACTGGAATTAGTTAATTAATAGCCATTATTGTGATTCTTTATTTTCGTGTGGTTATTTATATAGTTTGATTTAAATATAAAGTTAAAATTATAAACTCTAGGACTATTTTTATCAATTCAAAATTTTATGGAGGTATCAATATTGGAGAATATTTTTCTGAGTTTTGTTGCCTCTTTCTCTTCCAGAGGAAGATTTTATGAAGGTTTCGACCCTTCCTCCTCTTGTTGAGAGTTGTTATATATAGAGACTTTTCTAGTAATTGTTGTTGAATCCATTATCATCCCAAGCAAAACCCCTGAAAAGGTAAAAAATGTAAAGTATCTAAGAAGGTATGGCACAAGCTAAATGAAGTACTCTCAATGGGAGACGAAAAGAGAAGTTTTCCCTCATCTGGAGTTTTAAATACCACTGGTACTCAGTGAGGTTGATAAACATCCCTCTCAGTATAGTCCAAGGGATTAGTTGAAGAAGACTCAACTTAGCCCTCAACATTTGTCATAATAAAAGAATTATTGACCTTTTTGTCTTAATATTTGTTATTTTTATTTGTCATGGGTTTTAATGGTTGTGCTATCGAGTGTGTGCAACTGTCTTCTACCTTGTTTGTTGTGAGTGTGTGTTTCATGGGCTTGAGTAGGACGGGATTAACATGCATTAAAAGAAAAACGAGTCTTCCATAAAAATAAAAAAACGTGAATTTATGGAGAAGGATGATACTACAGTGTTAGTAAACCTTAATATGATACTCATGGTTTTCTTCTACTTGAACATATATTTAAGAGAAGGAAGTTATTGTGGCTAGTGTCTTTTCTTTAGATATACTTTCAGGTTTTCGAACTTTATTTCAATGCACTTTGTCGCATTAAATAGGGATACGATTTTCACTTTCACTTTCACAGTGTTTCATATTATATATATATATATATATATATATATATATACAAAATAAATCTTATATAAATTAAATGTTTTATTTACGAAATAATTTACAATATCAACCTATAATTTACACTATCTTTACTCATTGCATGATTTACAAGTGTATTAAATATAGTTTCTCGTAGTATCTTATGTGAACTATGAAAATTATTACTAATAAAAAATAGTATATTAAAATTTTAAAACTAAAAAAACAAAATCATCTTTTTCTCGAAAAACTACGTAACTTTAATTTTTATTGTAAATAAAAATATGTAAGAATAAGGTTAATTATTCTGGGACTCAAATAAATAATTTCATAAATTTTTATAAAAATACAAGTAATTTAAAATAGTTTTTATAATTTGATTTTTGGAGGAAAATAAATATTTTAAAAAATACATTAATTTTACATATTTAATTGAGGTAATTGTTGACGGAAGTTGCATGATACTAATACTTTCCTATACATAATTGATTCTCAAACTCAACTTTGATTTCGAATACCATTATTCTTTTTTATATACTTTCCCATGGTGATCCAATTGCGAAGTATAATAATAAAATAACTTCTACATCCGATAATTGATATTTCCTTACCATTCCTTTTATACTAAGGATTCAATGTTTCGATTTTTGGGTAAAATTGTTTTAATGTTGTGTGTTTACACTTTGTTCATAATCTTGTACACGTATATGGGAAAAGACTTTTATCTTATGCAACTTTGTGTGAAGATCAGATTCAAGCATTAAAAAAAATCCACTAATAGATTTTCATTGGCTCTTGAAGAACAAAATTAATGTGGACACTTCTTTTGTTGGGTGTCACATGATCATAGGACACCATAACCAAATATTTTTATGGAAGAGTGGAGTGTTATTAGATGAGTTGTGAAAAGAACAATGTTTTCTTTTTGAGCTACTAGACTCAAGGTTGTTGAGCTCTCAGTCAAGTTTGAAATATCAAATAAAGATTTATATAAAAAGGACTCTTTGATACTGAAATTAATAATAATAGCTTGGAATAATGATAATTGGTATAAAAGAATTAAATATCTACTGCCCTTGATTGTAGTGTGTATTTATTGGTTTTTAAGTATGTGGGTTGTGAAACTAAAAGAAAATATATATTTAGTTGTATTTTTGGCAAATAAATACGTTAATAATGTCTTTTAATTTTAAATCTAATAGTCAAGTGAGAGATCATTTAGTATTGAAGTACTACATTTAACCTCAACCATTCACATATATTCTAAATTTAAGTATATTTGTTAAGGGATTTTTAGCAAGTATACTGAGTCCTTAAAGTAATATAGTAAATAAGATGAGTAATATAATAAATAAGATGAGTATTTTTCCATAGAAAACCGAATTTGATTGAAAACCAATTATATATCAATAGATAGTGAATAAAAGCAATTAACAATAATAAGTTTTAATGAGTTTGTTTAACAATTTAAAGAAAATCTAACAGAAAATAGTTAAAAGAGATGAAATTAATAAACAGCTTGGGATTGAATTGTAATTGACTCTTCTTCCTATACACTCATAATTAAATTACCCTGCAAATCAAAATTTTTTCAACTTGATTCCTCTTGAAATTCATAAATTAAAATATCTAGCTCTATTCCTAGTTACTAGATTAAATTAATCAGCATTAAAAGCAGCATTTGCAATGAACAGTCATTGCGTTACATTTTATTCCTGAACAGTCATTACCTACACTTCATTCATTCCTGAACGTATACATGTGATGAGTTGCAATGAACAGTCATTGTTTAATATGAGATATACATATGCTAAACAAAACGTTAACAGAAGTAATTAAATTGAATGACATAAAAATAATATTAAGAGTGCATATGTTTACATTCAATCCCTCCCAAGAAGAAAAGAAATTAGCTACACATGATAGCCATGAAAATACAATGGAAAAGGAAAAAGGAAAAGTCTTCACAAAAGTGTTTCAAAAAATCTTCCAAAAGATGATGATCCCCTTTAGCCTAGCCTCTCTTTTATAAAAGATCCCTATTGTTTGTTACAGAGTGACCGTTATTTCGAACTTCACACCTCCAGTGACGTTGATGCTTTCGTTCAGAGCTTCTTTCTTTCTAATTTAAGTGAGTTTTAGCTCGAGCTCCCCCTTTAGCGTAAGCAAGCAGTCACTTGAAATGAGCTCCCCTCTAGCCTAAGCAGTCACTTGAAATGAGCTCCCCTCTAGCCTAAGCAGTCACTTGAAATGAGCTCCCCTCTAGCCTAAGCAGTCACTTGAAATATGTTTTTCTGCTCCTTTCCTTAATTTCAGCATTTCTCATCCTCTCTTCTTTCCTCTCTTCTTCCGAATCTTACCTAAATGAATTAAATAGAAAAATAAACAATAAAATCTATAACTAAACAAAATCTATAAAATTCCTATAATTAAAACAGAATTAATGCTAAAAATTCTATAATTTTATACCTAATTATCCAACAATTAACAGTTATCAATATTGAAGATAGTAGGTAGAATAATATAATAAAAAGAAACGATGGAATATTAACCTTGTCAAAGGAAATAAATCCTATTAGGTGGGTGGAAAACATTGGATTAAACATATGAAATGATATCATTTATGCTATGGTTTAAACAAGGCATGACTTGAATCTTTGATTTGGTACAGGAATGTAGGGTTTTTGGTTGAAGACCCAACGCTTGCATGCATGGCAGCGTTAAAAGCTCTCGCAGAAGCAGCACGATTCATTAATTTCTGAAGTGCTGAAGTCGAGGTCAAGTTTAACATTAACCAAATTATACCATATTATTATTGAATTGTACGTATTGATAAAAGAAGAAGTGTATAAGAAATATTCAACTACAAGATGTGGATAAGAACACGAACTACGCAAACGCCGAAGGCTACGTCAGGTGGATTTTGCGCTTGTTTTGAAGTGAGTGGCAGTTGGGTGTTAAGAGGATATCACGACAAATAATTGTTTTTATTTTTATTTTCAATTGATTGTTTCAAAAAATATGTAATATAATTTATTAAGCATTTCTATCCTATACGTTAAGAAAAACTAAAAATATAACGTGTGTGATGACGCAAAAAGAAGTGTGGGCTGAGTCATAATATAAGCAAGAGCGTGGAAAGGCATGAAAGTTGAATGTTGTTCGGAAATGGTTGTCCATTTGTGCACTTAAGAGGTGTGTATGGTGCCAAAATATATGGCCATTGCAGTGTGGTTTAAACTTTTCAGAAAGGTTGAAAAAGATGGATCATTCTTTTGCGGTTGGGTATATGCTGTGTTGAAATCGTCAACGCATTGCTGGACACACATTGCTTTCCATCAACTTTGGAGAAAAACAAGGATTTGTGGACAATTTACTCACATTTAGATAAAATTTTCATAAATATAATTTATACAAAGAAAGCAAATAATTAAATTTCTACCATGCATCCATGACTCAAAAGCAACTTATATTATCTTTAATTTTCATTAATAAATAAATCTTTTGTATAACTGGCTGAGACATATAAATTTGTTTCCTGATATAAGAGGACTTTCTTTTTTTTGCTTTTTTTCCATAATACAAAAGCAAAAAATGAACGGAAAACTTGATTAAACCTGGATTCATTTAAAAAATGTTATTAATTAATTCAGTGGCTGTTCGGCGTTGATTAAACCTTTCGCATAACTTTTTGCATACTATGTTTTCAATCGTCGACATTAAGTGTTTAATCTAGAGCATGGTGCTAATCCATTTCTTCTGCGAACGTGAGATTCTTGCAATTATGTGCGTGTCTTCATTACGTAACTGGACCCTAACTCACTGTCATTTTCGAACAGCTTTCCAACTCCATGGCCATTTCCAGTACCAACCACACTCTCACTTGGATTCAGTCAGAGACCATCTTAATATACTCACACAATCTAAGTTTTGGTCCCACTTTCCTTTCTCACTAATACTTAGCATATTTCTGCCGGCCATTCTTGTTCTATTTTATTTCTCTTTATTATAAATATATTCTTAACCCTAAAGTGTTTACTATGTGCCATCTTTTCTTTACTTTCTGACTATTACCACACCATGGCTAAACGATTCAAATTGAAATTGAAAATCCCTTCCTTTGAAATATGTCGCTCAAAAGACCTTTCTTCTTTCCCAGGAAACCCCGTTCCTGCCATATACCGTCTCTCTCCCGTTAACCACAACGCACGTGACACCGGCTATCCGAACCTTCCTTCTCCTTCACCGTCAAAGATAACGTCGTCCATTTCTCAGGGGTGCAAAATGTGCCGTGACAAGGAGGCCACGAGAGTGAAATCCAGAGGCGGGAAAAGCACTTCGAGGGTTCCGTCGAGGCGAAGCAATTTTCTAATGGACAGTGTCGAGGAAGAGGAAAGCGAAACTCTGATTTCTTGTTTGACAAGTTTCTCCGACGAGATTGGTCAGGATGAGGTGAGAGATTTGAGGAACAGTAGGCATAGAAGGAAGACGAGCAGCGTGAAGAAGGTTCAGAGCGTGAGGTTTCGGAGCTCTTTGGAGAATCGAGGAGGAGCGGAAACGACGGAGAAGGTGAAGAAGATGTCGACGACGGTGACGCGGAGCGACGTGGAGGGGAAGGTGAGGGAGAGCTTTGCGGTGGTGAAGAAGTCGAAGGATCCTTACGAAGACTTCAAGAAATCGATGATGGAGATGATAACGGAAATGGAGATGTCTGAGGCAGAAGACCTGGAACAGCTTTTGCAGTGGTTCTTGGCCTTGAACTCGCGGAGTTACCATGCAGTCATCGTTAGGGTTTTCATGGAGATTTGGCAACAAATGTTCGTATTGAACCCTACGTCCGTCAAAAATCTTCGAACCGACGTTAAAACTGATAGGGAAAAGTAAATTGTGCTTGTTTTAGTTTACTTTATATGTGAATGAGTGAGTCTTAGGGTGTTTGATTTGTTTTTGCTTGAAAATTTATTCATATTCAACTTTCATTTAATATACTCCAATTCTTGTGATAGAAAGATTAAGAAAATAGATGAGTGTGAGTGGAATGCATATGATGTAATAAAAAAAAGAGGGAGAAAGAAAAATAATGAATATTGGTGTTATGGAAAGTATGTTATTTTTTTACGTGTATATGAGTCAAATTTTACAGTGAGTGATTCTAATGTAGGTTAATTAGAAGATTTTTGCATACAGTTTTTTAAGAAAATGCTAATTTATGTTGTTTCCCATTAATATAAACATTTTCTATAAGGAAATAGTTGTTTTATTACAAATTGTTTGAATCATATTATAATTATAATTTATTGAAGATATGAAAATGAAAAAAATATAAAATTAAAAATAAATAGAAGAATCTTTAAGGACAATTGAATCCAGTAAAAAATTTGCAATTTTTTTGTTTGTAAAAAAATATGCTACAACTTTATCAAATAATACAATTATAGTTTATTTTGTCTCAATTTATAAGGTAAATATGCAACTTAACATATAAAGATTATATACAAATTAAAATAATATTATATTTAGTTCATTAATGAGAAGACAATAATATCCATATAATTGGAACTGGAAAAATCAACTTATCACAACTTATGCATAGTTGATCTACACTTGCTACATGACTATAGTAGGATAAACCCTTATCGGGTCTATGACAATAACTCTCTTTTGGATAATGTTAATTTTTTGTATGTGAAGGTAATATATATATATATATATATATATATATATATATATATATATCTATATATATATA
>Ga0099825_1008422_pt1 | contig 12218 bp, 3 predicted proteins | sample SiratroredBW_FD_76838 | JGI IMG/M metagenome (GOLD analysis project Ga0099825, IMG submission 76838) | Root nodule microbial communities of legume samples collected from California, USA - Siratro red BW | ecosystem: Host-associated > Plants > Roots > Nodule | place: USA: California | collected...
AATAATATAGAATTTTTTTTTATATATATATATATTTAATAATTAATAAATATATAAATATATATATATATATATATATATATATATATATATATATATATATATATATATATATATTTACGGTTTTAAATGTTTAAATACTCATAACAGTTTAATATGATTAGTTAAAAACGTAATAAAAATTATGAAGAAAATTTAAAAAGTATACTTACTCTTTACACTAAATCACAACTTTGTTTCTAAAATATATGTTTTATGAACTAGGACGATAGACACACTTTTTTTAAATCTGAAATACTTTTTAAAAGTAAAACTGTGAGAAAATTTCTAGATACTAAAATAATTTTAACGCACTTGAGTTCAAAACCACAAGATTTAACATTTTACTCTTGATAACGACATTCTAATTAATTACGTCCTTACATTTGTTAATTGTTAATCATTATTCATATATAATATTGTTTTGCACTCATCTTTTCAGTGATTGAACAGTTTTAATATTGAAAATGATTAAGAAGCTTTTGTCTGTTGGCTTTTTATATATTTCGTTATATTTTTTCATTTGTAACTTTGCATTCTTTATTTCAAACTGAAAAAGTGTTATGAAAACCTTAGGTATGCTTATTAATTACATATTACTTGATAAATCACTAATATCAGCTTAGTAATAGAGAAACTTCAAGTTCAAAAATTCCAACACCTAAAAAAAATTAATATTACTTGATAATGGCTGTGAAAAAAAATGATGTTATAATTCATGTAATTAAATAATAAATTTAGTTTCTCTTGGCAAGTTAATTTCCTATAATTACTCCAATGGAAAAAAGTAGCAGGAAGAAAGTTTTCAGTAGAAACATAAATTTATTTTCAAAATCTAAATAATCTAACAAATAGGAACTAGATAAATTATTAACAACAATTATTTGGAGCAACCCAATTCATTTATTTTTTAATTAGATTTAATCTATGTAGGACCACACTCCACGCATACACTTTCAATATTTATAATTATAAAATAAAAATGTTACAATCTTTATGCAGATAAGCACCAATATTTTTCGTGGCAGTTGAATGAGAAGCCAAATGGCAAGCAAATACAAATTACCCAAAAATTAAAAACTGAGACCACCATGAAAAAACTTAAGTGTAAAGTATCCTAACAATTCTATTCAGAAAAAAAAAGTTCTAAAAAGCAAATGCATTACAATTAAAAGCAAGAGCTTCCAATTATTACTGCCCAATGTATATCTTTAAGCTGGACCACCCATGATTTACGACAAAATATCTGATTAATTTTAACGTGTTATCACGTGTGTTTGACATTTGTCAGGTTTAATTAGTCGATTAAATAGAGAATTAAGCAATGATCTTTCACTAATTTTCTATCTCATGATGGTTACATGTGTGTGTCTCTTTCTCTTTAAGTTTTCAAAACTTTCCATAAAGGAAATTTTCTTTTCATTCTTTTTCTTCTTTCACCACCTCCTTAATTCTCATCCATACAATCTATTGTTTTGAGCAATAGCAAGAAAATGGACTCTATATAGAGAAGTTAACCGTAAGGAAAATGCTAGTCAGCATTAAACAAACATTGGTTAACACAATTAAAAGTAAATTTTTTTTAACAAATATTAATACATATCATAATAATAGGAGAGAAAAAAACCTACTTTGTTACTTATCATTGTGTCTAAATGTGCATAATGCATTATAATTACAATAGATTAGCCATTTTCAAGAACCCTAGAAAACAGAAAGCCATATATTCATGTGTTGTCTTGAAAGTGTGTACTTTTTTTTTATCTCTTAGATGTGTGGAGTTTAACCAATTGGGACCAGAATGTTGATGGATCAAAAGGGTAGCCATTGAATGTGTACATAAACGATAAAACAGCACTTGCAATTTGGAAAAGGGAAGAAAAAAATGGTCCTGGTGTTGGTGGTTGAGCAGGGACAGTAGAAAGTTTTATTTGGATCCTTATTAGTAGAGCTGTCATTTGGTGTAACATAGTGCCCAAGATCACAAACATCATTATATCAACTTCTTTCGTTAGAAAATATCCTGAATGAAGCAAAGAATTACGTTATTACAAAACCGGTTTGTCCTAACAATTAACGGTGTTCGGTTATCTCCAACAGTTTATAAGTTTCAGTCACTCATCTCCCATGCTTATTCCACTATTCACAGTTTTGAGAAGAGTTAGCAAATATTCCGAACTTCATGTTAGGAAAGTTACGTTACTAAAGTCTGAGTAATGTAGGATGAATAAGATTAGAGTAACTGATTCTTATATCTTGAATTCATCTTCCTATTTATAAGATTTTGAATGGATCTTGATTTGAATCCATTTTTCTATTTATAAGATTTTGGATGGATCTTGGTTGGTTTAGACCCATGGCTCAAATTATTATAAGTATTTTATTACTATATTTTACTAAGAGTATTTGAGCCTGATTGTCATATATTTATTTTGTCAGTGCTTACGGTGATTAAGAATGAATAAAGACTTTGATCAATTTATTCTAATTTTGATCAACAAGTGTTAGGTGGACTTACTTATAGACGAGAATGTCTCAACTAGCATAAATTAACAAGTAATTATATATTATAAATTAATCCGCACTCTATAATTATATTTGAGTTTGGAAGGATAAATTGATTCATTTTTACATAATAAATAATAACATGTTCGGCGCTTGAATTCACTCTTCAAGTAATAGAATGCAAGCAAAATTAGTTATGTTTATACAAAATGTGATTAATGTCTTTAGAAATATGGCTGAAAAAGTTGCCATGAAGATATATTGATTTTTAAATATAATTGAAATATTTTTTTATGATTAGATTCATATTTTAATGTGTCTAGTAACTCTAAGATTTAATTTGGATAGTATTGTAGATAATACTAAACTTACAAAATGACCTAATACATTCCACTTGGTTATTTAGTAGATTAACTTATAATTTAACCCACTTAATAGTTAGTTTAAAAAAACGAGTCAAGCCTGATTAATTCATTACATTAATGATGATGATGTATCTAATTTTTTTAACAAATTACAACTCTTTAGTTTTCATCTTTAATATATTTTTTTAATACTGAAATTAAAATCCAAATTACTAAAATAATCATGGGAAAATAATTATGATATGCATGTAATATATAATTATAAATATCATATTAATATGTATACCAAAAACAAACACTAATAATAATTCTAAATAAAATCTAAATGAAATTTAATTAATATTAAAATTCAATTCAACATATTCCTCTTAAAACTCAAAATTCAAATAGGTAAATACAATATAAAATCGTTTTATACTCTAAATCCAAACCAAAATCATAAAAATATAAATTACTATCTAACATTATGAGTTGGTGAACTAGCCTAGTTCATTACGGGTCTAAGTCAGGTGAGTGACGTTCTTAATAAATCGAGTTTGATTTTGGCCTATATGAAAATTTGTAATTTTTTTAACCTAATTTAACTTGAACGGGTGGTACACCAAATTGACTCGTAAATCCACTCTGATAACTCTAAATAAAAAATCTCTCAAAAAAATGTAATAATATATTTTATTAGTATTTTATTTAGTATACCACTTACATAATGATAAATATGTCACCAGAAAGAAATATAACGAGGTAAAATTGAAATGGCATTTATACAAATTTAAAATTATTTTAATCATAAATACATTTTTTAAAATTTATGATATTTTTTTTTAATTTGTTAATACAATTTTTGTTAGCTAGTTTACACATCTTACATTTATATAAAAAATCAAATAAATAATTTCCAACTCAACATTATTGTGAGAAACTCAAAAATATATGAGAACTTACGGTAAAATTATTTCATTGAAAATTTATTCCAACAATACAAATACAAATTTACAATTTTAACTAAGAGAGAAGAGACATGATTTTTTTTTCAAATAAAGGATGAGAAGTGCCACTAAGATAAAAATATTGTTTAGCAACCTATGTAATGCTAGTTATAAGAGGATCATCTTAAAAAGTTAATCATTGATTTTGTAATTAATGTTAAACATACAATTATAACTAGTTTTTTATTCCTCGTTGTACGTGCCTTACAACAAGTGTTCTTTGTGAAACTATTATAATATGATAATATTAATGATCATAATAATATTTTGTTGTTATTATTCATCAATGTTTTATGAACTCAGATAAAAATAACTCAATAACGCAATTATTCATTTCTATGGTACGTGTCTGAAAATTAATTGACGTTACGTTGTTATGTCATGACAAACTTAATCTCTACGTCAAACCGGTAACCGTTATCGTATTATTATTAATTATTAGTTTCCATAACGGAGACCTTCTAGTAAATTCCAATCCAACTTCCATCTAAAGCACAAACATCCAAACAAACAATATAATAACAACCATCCCAATCACTCATCTGCTTCTCAAACGCGCTTTTGGCTCAATTAATTTTAGCTTTATTTTTCCAACCCTTATTTTTTTAATCTTATTTTTCTAGTAAACTTACTTTCAATACAGTTATGAATAAACACATAAGCTTGAAAAATAAATGATTTGCCAAAAGATTAAAACTTTCATGAAGCAACGTGACGTGGAATCGAGTGAAAAATCGTATTTAAAGTTTGAAGTGGTGAAAGTGGAACTTTAGAGGTTTTATATTATAATATCCCAAACACGGCCCTTAAATAGCCCACACCTCTCGTTCCACAACAAATTCATTTTCATATCTTCCAACACATAACAACAAGGTAGTCCCATTCACTCACCAATCACCACTCACCACCCTCAAACAATGAAAATCCAACCAAGCCCAGGCCCAAGCCCAGGCCCAAAGGCGGCGGCGGCGAGGAAGCTCTGGAACGTAGTACGCATCGTGTTCCTGATATTGAGAAAAGGCATAGCCAAGAGCAAACACGCCGTTGACTTCAACTTCAACAGCGGCAAACTCGCCGCCGCCAAAGCCATCCTCCACCTCCAGCGCCACCACCACGACGCCGTTCACCCCCACCGTGACTACGAGTTCAGCTGCAGCAACAGCCCCGCCGCCACCTTCCCCTTCCACGTCATCAAACGCAGCAAACACCGAACCCGGTTCCCCCACTACGACGACGTTGCGAGCGTTCAGAAAGTGCTGGAGCTTCTGAACAGCAATAACCAGGTGGAGGGTTCTCCTCTGGTGAAGAGTCCGATTGGGAGGAAAGTGAGAATCTCGGACTCTCCCTTCCCTCTGAAGGAGGAGGAAGAGGACAACCAGGTTGACGTGGCGGCTGAGGAGTTCATCAAGAGGTTCTACAAGGACCTCAACTTGCAGCAGAAAATGGCTGCCATTGAATCACCCTACCATTCTAACTTCTGGGGAAGATGATACCTTTTACCCTTTCTTGTCCTCAAACTACATCGTATAGTTCGGAACATACTATGTATCCATCTTCATCTTTCTGTCATATATACATGTTCGTCTTGTTTAGATAAACACGAGTTTAATGCATATATATACTGGTTTTGTAATATATATATATATAATTGTTGAGTAATCAGAAATTTTACGTGATTATCTTAAAAAGTTAACAAATTCTTTATAAAAAGAGACAATAGATTTAAGGTAAAACTGATATTATTAGTGTAAAACTTGTTTATATTTATAAGAAATAAGAAGAAAAAATGAAATTAATTAATTTAAAAATTATGCATAGACTTTTTCTATTTATGTGTTGTTATTGCGCGGCTGGTTAATCTGTTTTAATTAACGAGTATATGTAAAATTCTTCAATTTAGATTTGATTATCTCTTTCTTTAAAGTATTGTAGGATATTTTGGATCAGAGTAAAAGTATCTTATGTTTATGAGATTTTAATCCTATTTATAGATATTTATCTTAAATAAGTTTTAGATGATTAGGTCAAAAGTTGAATTTACTAAGGGTTTTGAACTGTGTTCTATTACATATTTTGGTTGATTATGAGCATGTGTTTTTTATTAGTGACATGTCAGAGAAAAAATTTCCATTATCCATCGAAAATACGTAAATATCGGTCAATATGTAAAAATACATAACAGTCGGCCAACAATCTTTCAAGATGTAAATGTAATTTAATCAACCAATCAATTTTATAATACATTATGTTCCGGCGGCTAGTAAGTTATATTATTGTCTCAAATGATCGATAGATGAATTGTTACCTTATACTATTATCTAAAATAAACAATTAGTGAGCCTCATATCTCATAGTGTTCTAAAATTCTCCATCGATAGGGCACCTTTGTTGTGTTTTTGAAAACATTTTAACTTCAAAACAAAATTAAAAGTTTGATCATATGTGTCACTAGAAATATGTCGAGATCAAAAGAAATGATGGATTGGGACCATGGTAATTTCTCTTTGTTATCATATGGACATGATGTTTGTTTTTACCAATACAAGTTATTTAATTTGACACGCAACTCATCATAACCATCTCTTTTTGTCACATCACCTTCTTCATGTTTTTTCACAGGCTTTTGTCAAGTGAAAAAAAAAAGGTTTCATGGTGAGAGTTATTGGTTAGTTAAAGACACACCTATGGTTAGTTAAAGACACAATTATGTTTAAGTTGTGACTTAGTGCTTAGATCAAAGTTTAAGATGGAGAGATTTTAATTCAGCACGTACGTAACTTTGTCTTTTGGTCACCTAGTTTTTATTTTTATTTTTCATATGTTTATAGTAAAAAATAAATAAATATCATCCTTTATCATGATGTGAAATGTTTGGTTTTGTTATATTATCATTATTGTTGATAGTAGTAAGTAACAAAAAGAAAATAGTCGCACGAAACAAAAAAAAGTGTTGTGTTTGTGCTTCTCTTTGTAGTTAACATTTTTTTTTGTCTCTCAATAAAACTTTCCATTTTTTTTTTCTCTTATGAAATGAAAAATGAAGAAAGGAAACGTTTGGTAGAGAAATTTAAGATGGTTCTCCATATAAATGTATTAACCTATATACCACTAACTAATACAAATAAGAACAAAAAATGTATTACTTTTTTTTTTTGTTAAATTTTATTAAAGTGAGCATGAAGAAAGGGTAGTTAAAATTTTAACGAAAAGAAAACAGAAAAAAAAGAAGCACTAGTGGGAAAAATGAATAATTTTAATATAGTGGTGCTCTATGATTGGAGTAAAGAGCAGTCCCTTTCAAGCACCAAAGGGTTATCTCTCTTTTCCTTTCTACATTGCATTAATTGGCTAAACTTAAGTTTTTTGCCTTTAGCTATGAAAAATATTTTAACCTTTTCTTGGAGTTAATTTTAATATCTTTGATTTGGAGCTAGCCTTTGACACATGGCATTTTCATATTTAATTATTTTTTTATTTTAAGGCTTAATGTCACGATCAAATTCATAATTGGACATCAATTATATTCCATTTTGACACATGTGTGTATAGCGAAAGTATTTTGGAAAGTTTTACCTTGAGAACTTATAAAAATCACGTATTTTGATTTTGTCAATGTTATAACTTTTCTACCATTTTAGACACATTATTTGAAATAAAATAGACTCGAAATTCAGATTAAATTTTTCAACGGTATTAGATAAACTTATGTTTTATTTTTAATAATTTTTTAGTAGAAACATTCTTTTACTAATCTTAATGATAATGGAGAGTTACTTAGTGGGATAAACCAAACTTAGTGCATTGATTTGTCCATTACTTGTATAAAAAGTAGTCCATCGAAAAAAAAAAAAGCTATGCTGCTTTTGGTTCATCACATAGGTAAGACAAAGAAGTGTTACTTCAATTAATTAAGAATTGGTTTAAGGTTACCAATAACCTTCAAAGTTTTGATTTTGTATAGTTTAATGTGTGCACGACTAACTACTACACGTATTTATTTGTTCGAACATGAAACTTTTTACTTTATTAAAAAAATTAAGAACTGCTAAATTTTGTACTCAATTTTATTTTATTACTTCAATTTAGTTTTACTTATTTTTTTGATTTTTTAATTAGGCAAAATAATTTATCTTTTTTTTCTCTTAAGAAGCCTCCGTTATCACTTTTATCTAAACTTTTCATATATACCGATTAAATTGTTTTCGAAGATTGTTTCTGTAAAATTGAATACTCTAATTGTGATAAATTGATGTTAAATAATTGAAGTGCGTATTTCAATTAATATCAACCATAGATGTTACATTAAAATGTGTACTGGGTGAGAAAAACCTATTATGGTGTGCAGCCAAGCAAAACACTAATTTTTATTTTTGTTCAAAACTTATCAGCTTAACCATTAAAATTTACCGAAATGAAAAAAAACTATAATTTCTTACTCTGAAAATCCAATTTCATATCATGTAATATTTTCCAAATTTATAATTTTCCGCAATTTTCTTTTTTAAACATCGAAAACTATTTCACATTCTTTATCAATCATACAATTACAGAATGCTGGGATAAAAAATATTTAAAGTAAGAAAATGGAAATAAATTTAATTTTATTTAAAAATTCAACTTATACTTACAATATTTTAATTATGTTAATTAATATTATTATTTAAGTAAGGTTACATTTAGAAACACTTCAAACAATCAACGCTTAATTAAGTTGATAATAGAAAAAGTAAAGAATAGACATCGACTTTCTTTTATAATAAAAATGTGAATCATAGTCATGATAAAATATATGTTTTTTATTTAAAATTTATTATATGTTCATTAATCCAATATCTTAAAATAAAAATTAAAATGGTGATAATATAATTGATTTTCAAGAACTATGGAAATATCATTGTGATAAATAGTTATTAATCTCCTAAAATAAGAAGAATTGGTTGATTGTCCAAGAACTACTTTGACCAAGATGAAGTAAATGGATTAAAAATAAAATACCAAAAAATACATAATTTTAATTTTTCGAAGAACCAGAAGTGTTAATTACACATTCTTCTCACTTAAGAGATGTTTATATTTTGCAGCCATTGGTCGTTATGTCAAATCGTGAAACAATCTAAATATGAAGAAACTTGGATTCTCTTTTACTTTTCCGACCCAAGAGGCAAAGATACCAAATAGAATCTCTTATCAAATAAAAAGCAATCAAATTGAAACTTTTGTTTTTATTATTTTAAATGAAAATTATGATGTAGAATTGGTTTCTTTAAGTAATAATTTTCTCCAACCATGCTTATCTTGTTAAACTCTTAATATGCTTTAATTCTTATGCTACACTAATAGGTTTTCATTGTTAATTAATTTAACTAACATATAATTGTACTATAACAAATTTCTCTCTATATCTTGTTTTTTTGAGAAAAAAAAAACTTTCTTAATGTTATATTTCATCAATATTAACAAAAATAAAATTTATGTACTCTAATTATCCATATTCCCCCATTAAAATATATAAAAAATCCCTCTATTAAGTGATCCATTATTTGAGATTTTTCTTTTCTTTTGGGGTGCAATAATTTGAGAGGCATTATATTTGGGTTTGCATCCAACACTAAGGATGTGACGTTGACATGGGTGTAATGTATTGACCAAAAAGTAATTGTGAGTGGTTATAATTAATTTACGTTTAATTTAATGGATAAGGTTGGGCTCTTTGCGTCTCTTTTGTCTTTACAAAAGTACTACTTTTGTATTAGTGTTTCCTTTGATAGAAAAAACAAATAAATAGATGAAGAAAAAGTGAAAAAACATAAATTATTAAAATTCATAATTGATTAAGAACATGATCAATTATATCTATATAAAATATTTCATTTTATCAACACAATAAAAAATTATGTGTCACATTTCAATTTATCTTTTTTATAATTCCATTAATGCAGATATAACTTTTTGTTTTATATCTAATTAGGAAGATAACGTGATTAAGTTATACAAGTAGTTTCTAACAAAAATATTAGACGAGTTGAACATTTTAGTTTGTAGAAATTAAAAAATTAAAGTAACATTATCCGATTTAACTTATTCTATCTCGCATAACCCGTATAAGTTTTCTCTATTCTTTTATCATTGTATATAATTATTTATATGGTATATATATATATATATATATATATATATATGAATATTTTTATTCATTAACTTATTAATATTTCTTTAGTATAATATTTCACATAATATGTAAATAAAAATTTAACTTTTAATTTTTAGTGTTAAAAGAGTAAATACTTGTTTTTTGTTTTGGAAATTTAAACTTAAAATAAAAAAGTTATTTTTTTTAAATTTTATTAATATGCAAATTGACCTACATTTATAAACCCATAATTATTCAAAATAAATCAAACAAAACAGTTCACAAATAATATAAATTAGTATATCTAAACCTCCTTTTGGAAGATCTTTTTCTTTTTGAACCTCCCTTTTCTTTGCGTGCTCCAAGCTACAATTGAAAGAAGAAAGCAAGCAAGAAAAGACAGAATAAAGACATTGCGTTGAAATATTATTGTATGCGTCTTTTAATTTCAGTTGACAGTTATTTTTAACTTTCTTTTTCTAACACCACCATTAGTCACTCAAGTATGATGATGTTATGAGGTTTATTTAAATGTTAGAAAATATTATGTGCTTTAGAAGCAGGGATAGAACCAGTAAAATAAATTAGGGAATCAATTTTAGTATGATGAATCTACTTATATTTTCCAAATAAAAATTATTTCAATAATTTAATGTAATATATTATTTTAATTCCTAAATATCAAATTTAAGAGATTAAAGATATATTTAAAAAAATTAATTAATTCCTCAAATTCAGTATCTATATATTAAAATTTTTTTTTTTAATTTGAGGTACTCAATAAAGTAGATCAAAACCAGATTTTTTTTCTTAAATGTTAAAACCAAAATATAAAATTAAATCGTGAATTTATGCATAAAATTAATGGAAAATATTGATTTACATAAAATATCTAAAATGTTAATATATATAGATGTGCGTGAGGTTAGTATTATGCGACACATCTAACATTTTTCAAAGATTCAATAGTTTATACTAATTTTCATATCTCACAAAAATGTTTTTATTATTTATAATAAAAATTAATATCTATGTGGAAATAATAGTTTATGTAAACAAGTTTATTTATAATAAAAATAAATATTTATATGAAAAAGGCATTCTAGAATCACTTTCATCGAAATAAGTTTCTTAAAGCCTATTCTAGAAAGTCTATTTCAGAATACCTATTTTAAAAATAGGTTCCAAAATTCTAAATCTCTAAACATATTTTGGAATTCTAAATCTAGAAACTTCTTAATTATAAATACATAAGAACATTTTATTCATTTCATTCAGCTGATGGGTGCAGGTTCAGAAATGTTAGGGTGCAGGAAGTATTTGCCCATCAATATGTATGCACAGTCCACTAGATCTGGGCCTGTTAAGGCCCAATGAAATGCTCGTGCTCTGTTCTGGGCTTTTGCTCCCAATACCCCTACTTTTGTCCATGCAGTGCAAGCATATTTGATGAACAAAAATATCCTATTAAAATATATTTTTTCACTTTAAAAAATACTATTAGAAAATATTAAAAATAAATAAATTACATATTCCGAATAATGAACTATAAAACCATAAATTTTCTAAAATACACAATTCAAAAGAATATTAAATACATTTCGCAATAAGATTAGACACTTCTTTACATGATAATTCAAAGCAACAATGAAAAATTTAAAATGAAATTATGTGGCATAAATATCATTTGCATAATTCTGAATAAAACAAAATATGTTTTTCGGAAAAGATATTTTTTTCATCTGGTCTTTTACACAAGTGACGCGGCAAAATTAAAATAGAAATGAATAAAAACTTAACTGGAAGGAAGAGTGTCACTGTCCCTATCAAAAGTTTAGCAATTACACTAAACACAGACATGGACATTCCACCATATCTTGGGGAAAATGTTTACTTTTTATAATTGTTCTTAAAATGTAAAAAATAAAATAAAAATTAACTGACACTTCTTTGGTGTATATATATTTTGAATATATTTTTACCCTTATTTATTTTGTAACTGTAAGTCCTTATAAAAATAAAGTAATTGTAATATTTTTTAATTTTAAATTTTTATGGATAATTTATATATATATATATATATATATATATATATATATATATATATATATATTTATATATATATCTCTTTATAAGATATATATAAATCTCTATTTTTTTTTTTTTATTTTTATTTTTTTTTTTATTTTTTTA
>Ga0099825_1008424_pt1 | contig 12216 bp, 15 predicted proteins | sample SiratroredBW_FD_76838 | JGI IMG/M metagenome (GOLD analysis project Ga0099825, IMG submission 76838) | Root nodule microbial communities of legume samples collected from California, USA - Siratro red BW | ecosystem: Host-associated > Plants > Roots > Nodule | place: USA: California | collected...
ATGTATTGGGCATGTTTATGGCTCCCATTTTGTGCAGGTTTGTTACTTATTTTATTCAATTTTTATATGTTTATGTTATTTTATTGTAACTTATTTTACAATGTAATACAGGTAAAATTGAAGCATGGTTGTCCATTACCAACTGTTGATGTCTTGTGGTCCACATATGCATATCCTGTGGCAAGACTATGGTCACAATTGTATCTTAGTAGGATGCAACAATTTCCTGTTCTTACAAGCCAAAATCCAACATATGTTAATATTGAGGACAATTGATGTAATTATATTTTCATATAACATTGTCACCTTTTGTTGAATGAGATGTATTTCCATATAACAATTATAAAAGGGTAAGTAAACGTACTCTTCCAAATGCATATCAAATATACAATAATATGGTCGTTGCAAGTTAAACATAACATAACGAGGTCCTAAAAGTTCAACATATCATAACATGATCCTACAACATAAACATAACATAACTAAACGACTAAGATAGTCAAGTTGGTCCCCTCCCACGAATATGACGATGACGTCGGGTATATACTATCCCTTGCTCAGTAACTCCTCCAGCTAATGTTTAGGCCTCCTGAGCATCATCATAACTAGGAGTGCCTACTTCAACATGGCGATAGTCAATCATCCGGTGCAAAATGTTGGCAATGCGGCTGAATATACCCTACAACAATAAAAGTAATAAAATTACAAGTTACAAAAGTTACAAAAATAACAATGAAAGACTAAAGTTGTTAAATATCTTACAATGTGTCCGCGATCCTGCTGAGATGATGACCGTGATGGACCAACAACCTCAGGCTCAGGACTACGGCGTCGACAACGACCAACAGCATTAGAATTAAACCCAGGAATAAGATATGGATGGGACATGCGTGTATACCAGCCCATGTAATCAGATGAGCAATCATGCGGTTCAGACACATGGGTCAACCCCCAAATGACATGATCATGAAAATGTGTCCATCGGTCCTCAGCCGTGGCTAAATTTCCTGGCTCAATCTGGAAAACTCCAGGTTATAACAAATGGGAAATCGACCCATAATAGGAATATGTAAAAGGCATGAGACATCATCTAAAGAGATAGACATTTCACCGAAAGGCAAGTGGAAGGTATTGGTATCCCTTTGCCACCGCTCGACAAATCCAAAAAGTAAACCCTTATCAATCACTTGATAGCTAATGTTGCATAACAGCAACATTCCACTATAAGTAATAAGCTCCTCAACTTTAGCACATGGCAATCCAAGCCTACTCAATTTTCTCCCATGTGATACCATTTTCAACTCTCCATGATCCTAAACCATAACATCCTATATTCAACGAATAACAAGAAAAAACTAAATAACAAATATTGGTCTCAGTGTCATATACTTACCTCGCCTTGCCATAGATTATAAGCAACATGGTGACGATAAGAGAGTAATAGAGAACCATCAATAGGTCCTCCAGGGAATGCCCCAACTTCAGCAGCACCAGGCACAACATCTTTGCCTACTCCCCTTCGATCTCCCCTTCGAACAGAGGCTGTGGGCCTCTCTCTTTGATCTCCTTGAGAACATGCGCCCCTAGTTCTAGCCATGAGTCTGTCAACAACAACAAAATGAAACAAATTAAATTGAAATAAAACAGTTTGAAACGTGTTGTGGAACCACCCATTCCGCAACTTGTATACGGATTCATATGCACGTTGCGGAATAGGTGGTTCCGCAACACACTACGAGGTGTTCAAATGTATTGCGAAACCACCCATTCCGCAATGTGTATACGGATCCGTATACAAGTTGCGGAATAGGTGGTTCCGCAATACGTTCGGACACCTCCAATGAGTTACGGAACCACCCATTCCGCAACTTGTATACGGATCCGTATACATGTTGCGGAATGCGTGGTTCCGCAACTCATTGGGAGGTGTCCGAACGTATTGCGGAACCACCCATTCCGCAACTTGTATACGGATCCTTATACACGTTGCGGAATGCGTGGTTCTGCAACAAAAACAGTTTCAAAATACCCTACCCCTAAATCGTAGATCCCACAAAATCTCCCCAAATACACTACAAATCTTACAATAGATGATACCTACCTCAAATGATTGTAAAATGCAGTGTTAATAATCGATTTCGGATTGAAATTGGCACCCAAATTGCAGCTCAGAATGAGGGGGAGGCGCCGCACGCAGTGGACGAGTAATAGAGATGGAAGGAGAAGGGGTTTTAAGAATCAGGGTGCAAGGGCAAAATGGTATGCACAATACAAAATTAAGGGTATTTTTGTTCGTTTTGCAAATTTTAGAGGTGTCCCAAGAACTACTTGGAGGTGTAGGAAGAAGCACTCAGAGAGGTAAAGACCAGCAGAGGCAGACCACTAGGCCCAACAAAGAATTGGAGTGGGAGTGGCGCGATTCTTCCTGCACCTCCAAGTGTTTCTTGAGGCACTTCCAAATTTTTGAATATTCCTAAACTATCCTTATTCTAAAAGATATTTTTCTCCCTATATACAATAATAGTGTAGGAAGAGGTGTGTGAAAGTGGAAGACGGAGGTGCAGTGAACGTGGACAGTGACGACTAGCAGTAAGAGCTTTGAGCGGCGACGTGTGTCATCGGTAGCAACAGAACGGTGGTAGAGCAGCGGCAGAAAATCTGCGGAGCAGCAGTGGCAACGTTTGGGGTAAGTTGGGTAGGAGGTGTAGTTATATTCTAGATTACAGGTTCCATAATTAGTCCAAAATACACTTTCCGGAAGTGTTTTTTTTTATATTGCTTTCAGAATGGCTGATTTCAGAACACGTTTTCTGAAACAAATATATTTCAGAACAAACTATTTCGGAACGTGTTACATGAATTACGAGATAGGCTATTTCAGAAGTCATATGACACGTTCCGGAACAGCCTGTTCTGGAATATATTTGTTTCAGAAAAATAAGTTCCGAAATAAAGTATTCCGAAACTAAAAAATATGTTCTGGGACATCCTGTTTTGGAAGTCAATTTAAATTTCTGGAACACCCCATTCCAGAATACCTCATTTCAAAACTGTTATTTTCATTAATAATAAGTTTCAAAATGCGGTTTTTCGGATCCGAATGACAGTTTCATAACACTCTATTCCAAAACTTATTATCAACGAAAATGAACACCCCCAAATTGCACCCAAATCACAGAAACTATCCAAAATCAACCACAAAATGTTTAATAATCATACATACCTCAAATGTTTCACGAATATGTTCACGGTGGTTCGTGACGGAATCAAACCAACGGCAACAACAACAAACAGATCAATAGAGGTGTATTGGAGGCGACAGTGGATATATGAAAGAGTGGATGGAAGACTATAAACAACTTTAAAATTAATGGTATTTTGGTCTGTATAGTAATAATGATGGACAATTTTAACCTTTTTTAAAAATTTAGAAATGCCTTAAAAAACAGTTGGAAGTGCATGAAGAAGCAGTTGGTGGGGCAGGAGCCCAATGGATTCTGGAGCGGGCTGGAGTGGAAGTAGTCTTCTTGGACAATTGCTTCTTGCACCCCCACATTTTCTTCCTGCATCCCATATTTTTTAAATGACAATGTTATCCTTGACAGTATATTGAAAGGAAGAAGATGGGTGCTTTGATCTTCATTGTTCCAACTTCAATGGTGGTGCAGTCCATGGTGGTGTGATGCACAATTTTCCAGTAAAGGCTTCTGTTGGTGATTGGAGGTAAGTGATGGTGAGTAGGTGATGGTTGTTGAAGGTGTCAGTCATTCATCATTTAGGATTTGTTTGGATTAGAAGATAGATTTGAGGGAGTGAATTTGAGTTGATTTGAGATAAAAGTGTGAAAAAAGTTGAGTTGTTTGGATCAAGAGAAAGATATTAAGATTTAAATGAAAAATTTATAAAAATTTCTGAATGATGTGATGTGTGTAATAGATAAAATTTTTTTTAGTGGATAAAATTATAGTTAAAATTAATTTAAAATTAATTTAAAATTAAATATAATTAATTTGTTAAGTGTGATTAATGAATTATTATTATTTTAAATATTGAAATTATATGATTATTAATTATTTTAAAACAAAAATTAAAATATTATTATTTTATAAAATTATTTTTATTATTATAATTATTATTTTTAATTTTAATATTAATATTATTTTATAAACTTATTATTAATATTTAATTTTTTATTAAATTTAGTATTATTATAATATAAATATTAATAAATTAAATATATAAGAATTATAATTAAAATACATTCACTCCACAAATCTCTGATCTTGTGCAGAATTACTGTTACAGTACATTCTCGAATTCAGCATTTAAATAATATTTTATTTTTTAAAATTTAAACTTTCTTTGGAAAGAGTATTTGACCGTGAATCCGTGGTACCAAGGAAAAATGTCTTGATGGTATGATAAATTTTTGTGTCACTGATGTTTTGTTACCAGAAAACATTTTGATGATTGTTTGATGGTTTTCGGAAGATCATTTTGCATTCCGTAAATCAATTTTTGGAAGCAAATCTTACGTTCAGAAATTCATTTTCTGTAAGCTAAAAATCAAACATTCCTCTCCTGGAAATCTTTTTCCGTAATACAAAATTTAATTACGGATTTCTTTTTTCGAAACTCAATTCTAACACTTCCAACAAGTTATGAAAATCATTTTTTGGAAGATTTCTAGAACCTGATTTTTGAAAAAAGCTTCTCCCACCACATATTGCACCACCACTGAAGTCGAAACAGTGAAGATCAAAGCATCCATCTCCTTTCTTTTAATAAACTGTTAAGGATAAAATTGTCATTTCAAAAAAATATGGAGTACAGAAAGGTGCAGGAAGCAATTGCCGTCTTCTTGTCGTTATGGGAGGAGTCGCCACCAAGAAGGGGGCCAAGGGTCGTCGTCGGAGAAAGGGGGAGCTTGGGCGGTGGGATCACAATTAATCCCACCTAATTTATACATTGTTCACAATATTACAATTAATATTTTAGAATTTTACAATTTATAACTAAATTGAATATAAAATTACTATTATGAATTACTCAATTCAAAAACAATTTCAAATTACAACATAAAAAATAAATTAAAATGCATTTTGCTATTGCTCAACTGGTTTGAAAAAGAAAACCAAGAAGTTACCCAAACGAGCTAGGTGACTTTAACCTCTACAAAACTTTCACCTCCAACAACTGTCAAATTAAATGTTCAAAACAAAAGTTCAAAAGTAAGGCACCAACCAATGAAAAACATCAACGAAGATTTTGGAGGTTGAATAAGTTATATCAGAAAGACAAAATAAACATTTAGAAAATAAAAATGAGAGCTACAAGAGGAAAATACAGTGTTTAAGGTTTTAACGTGCCACTATGAGATAGTGATGTTAGGCTTTTTCACTACTTTTGTAGTTCCGGCACGTGATTTTGGACGGCACGTGATTTTGGACTCTAGACTTTATTCCACCTTTTATGAAAATATGATCAAGTATGCTACATACCAATTTTGATCCATTGTTTTGTTATTTCTATTTTGAAATGAAATTCTACCCTTATTATTTTCTTCTAAAACTTCATTCCTCAAGTTACCCTTAACTTGTGTGACAAAAAAGTAAAATAAACTGAAAAAAACTGAAATCCATTAGCAGTGTAGCCAGAGCCCAAAATAGAAATTAGTTTTCGAATTGCCTCATTCTGGTAAATAACTTAAAAGTATAATCTACATAAAAAAAAAAATACAGTAATATTAATAAGCAAACAACGTTTCAAGATGCTTGCATTCTCCAAATCAGGATCAAAGAAATTTCTACAAGTATAATGTAACATCGAAATTTGAAACAACATATGCATCTAAGACGCTTCACGTTTTCAAACACTATCTACAAATTCACGAAAGGCATAAGGAAGAAAAGGAAGTTAACTATGACGTATTCTTGTGGACTTTGCATGATACTTTGAGTAAAGATATAACGTTGACCCACAAGAAAAGCGAAGCTCGTTTGCTGAACAATGATTCCTGGACCGAAGAGAAATAGAAATCACATTTTCAACCACTTCGGTTTAACAAGCTTTTTCTCAGCAGGTTTGCGTTGTTCAACAGGAGGAGGTTGTGTTGCCACAGGAGGTTCCGGTTCTGACTGTACTAAAGGCTCAGATTGTTGGCCTTGATCATTAGCAGCATGCAGTTCCTTCAAAGACAAGATATCTTCTTGAAGGTAGGGACCAGTGCTACCTAAACACCCCATCAAATAAGAAAGGAAAAAAAATAGCCTTTTCAGAAGTGCATCTCTAATTAACTAGAAATACACGTTAATGGCATATGATGTCAAAAATAAGTTAAGCTACTATCAGTTATATATTGCTTCATGCTATAAGCTTCACTGCATTTACTTGATGAAGAGACATGTTATGAAAAGATTTGGAGGGATAAATATTTCACATGTCAGGCAACAATATAAATGCATGAACAGTACCGAAAGAGACTAGATATAAACTCTGAAGCAGATCAGTTACAAAATAAAATACACTAGAGTACAACTGCAAACTTGAAGGATTTGAACATCGAATGAGCTTCAAAACCAACCTACAAATACTCTAAAAGTGTCTTCTTAAAAAATGGTCCCACAAGTAAAGAAACCACGGAATTTATATAAATACCAAGCAGGTCAATTTTAGTATTATGAAATGAAAATTTGGTCCTCCATAGATTAGTACTGATATAATAATCAGGTGATAAAATCCTTAACCCTTAAATTGGTCCTCCATAGATTAGTGTCACAACGTTAATTCTCCAAAGATTTTGTCAGGTGAGATAAAAACACGAAAGAAATGCCAAACATGTCCTCTTCTGATGCTAATTTAGTCTCCAGTAGAAAAATATGCAGACATTTGAGATATTCAAAGAATTCATTAGGAAACAAAAGTTTCTGACACCAATCGTCCAAGGATTTGGGGGCTTACTCAGAATAACAGGGCACTCAATGGACTTTAAGAAAGGTAATTCTGAAAAAAGGATTCTCATGACAGGATGAACTTACCTTTTGGGACATCGTATGAGAAGTAGACAATGGCCCCAGGACAAAAGCCAGCATCATAAAAATTCTGAGACATGTCTTTCATCACCTTTTTAGGCGGAGTAGTATCTGCATCATTCGAAGTTAATATGATTTACTTTTCAAATCATATCCAAAGCAACCTTTTACTGGTTAATAATTTAAAATCAAGAGATGATTCATCCTAAGTCATGCTAAACTAATGGTTAATGAGTTAAGGGAATTTGAATTATGCTATATACGTCGGTACAAATTCTAAGCATCATATATCATTCAGAATTTAATCATACATAAATACTAATATGCCTACATATATAGAATGGCTGCTCTGGCAGTGCAATAACTTTAGTCAGGACATCAATTAAACTCTGGACTGTTTCTGATGGGTGGAAGGTAGCCTCCACCGTGTGATTATCTGGGAATCGAACTCTAATTATAGCCTGCAGAAAAGCCCAAACAAACTTAAAAGATGAATTTATTTTTTACCAATCTGATTTATTCATTTCAGCCTTCATAAAGCATTTATGAACAGTGTAAATATATCCCATGGAACAGATCAAATCTTATACACAAGTGAAATACTATCCATATTTAGTTTGATTTGTTTCTGATAGTTTCCTAAATATTTTTTTAAATAGATAAATTCTGAATTTCTAATCCCTAAAACTCATTGGAGTGATTCTCTCATTCTTGTATCTTTTATACTGTTATTATGGAAACATAAAACATAGCATTCACTATTTTCAGTCTCAACTCCAACTATGACAATAATAATAATAATAACAAAAATAATGAAATAATAGTGAAGAGAGGATGCTAGACATTACCTTGGTCATTTGCGACCTACGTGCTGCCTCTTCTGCTTCACGGATTTTTCTAGTCTTCAAGAATTTATCTGAGAAAATTTAATGCATTTAAATTTTAGTGTAATAAAGGGAATAATATGTTATCTAAGCAATTCCAGGCATACAAGAACTTAACTGTTTAACATCACCCTTTTAACAAGTATTATCACCCATGAATTGCAACAAATACATACAATAGCATTTATAAAACCAAAAAGTATAAGATAAGAAAATTTAGATGATGGTTTAAACAGCATATAATAAGATATGGCACTTCTAACTTCCTAAAACTGAAAACAAATGGCTTATTGACCATTGACTAGATAATAATTTTTGTCCTTATACTTTCTTTAAAGATTAACATGCCAAGCATCACTATGGAAAATGACATCCCAATTAAGTTGGCACCTCAAAGTCCGCTAATCATTTGCAGCATGTCAAAGTATATTAAAAAGAAAGAAAAACATACAAACAAGACATGAGGGAACCAAACCAAAAACTCTTGTTCTCATTTTAATTTTTGCTTTCTCGACCTCATTAGATTGTAAATTTTTAGAAGTAAATATTAAATTTGTCCGGTAATGATCAGAATGGAAATGAAATGAGGGGAACAGGATAAAATTCCTCTATTTGAGAGTTTAAAATAGATAGGAGGTAAACGTAACAGAAGAGGAATCATTTTTCGTCATTTCCCCTTGAACTTAAAAATATCACTTCCCTCACAAACTGGGGTGGAATGAGCGGAAACACAAAGATAATGGAATGTTGTTCTGTTAGCAGAATGGTTGCTTTGTCCCATTCCTATTCTTTTCTCATCCCCTCTTTTTGTGTTTAGTGTCATTAACCAAATAGATCCATACAAAGAGTAAACGGAGAAACTGCAAATCAATGCAGATGCATAAGCATACACGACCTGTAATCTTATTAAGGTAAATGTTCAAATCAGAAAATCGGTATTTTCCTGAGATGAAACAGGGGCATAAAAATAGTGTATAATAAGTGGTAAATAAAATTTTACTTTGCTCGTGGAATGATTAGTAGTATCATCATTACCTTCCTTTTTAGCTGCCAAAAGTCTGTGATAATCTTCAGCAGTAAACTCATAGAAGTCATCAGTCACCTCTTCTAGAAACCAAACCATAAACAAAAGTTTAATCAGGATATTTGAGAAAAAACCAGTATCAATAAATTTTTCCAGGAATGTTTTTCTAGTGCCTTGGGATTGTCTATAAGATAGGGTGCAATTACCATTGGATAATGCAGCATCTGATGATGAAGAAACAAATGTTTCAAAAACGCGGATCTCTCGCCCAATTCTTTCTTTCAACGCATCAAGCTTCATCTGCTTCAATAAAAAAATGGTGAAGGAAATATAATTGAAATAAATAGTTCATTGAAGTGCAGAAGCAGTAAACCTGAACCAGGAAAATTTCGGTAGCAGTACAAATGTATAAGTTAGCCCATACATGAGATAGAAATATTCACAATGCCTCATGGAAGATCAAAGATAACAATGATTTCTGAGGACAGGGAGAAAAGACTTCCCCGTTACTGATTTAACAATTCCAAAGAACCAACAGTATATTTATTTTCGATCAGAAGGGCAATCACTTTGAATGCTGAGGTTGCAAATTGAATTCCACATCACACAACTCTGTTTATGGCTGGGTTCACACATGTAACCAGTTTGGTCATGCACAAACAGGTTCTGGAAATATATTAAAACTGCATTCAAGAAAATAGGGCCAGAAGGGTGGGAAACAGCCTCTGTTAACCCTCCACTGTGTGATCCACACAGAACAATTTAGAAAGAAACCCTATTTTTCTTTTCTTTGTTATCTGCCTCTCCCTACACCCCATAGAGTTACATGCACTTCCTCCTACTATTTATTGTTGCACTAAATATGGGAAGTCTGGCTGGTAATTGTCCCCTTCCTCTACTTTGGTATTTTTACGCTTATTGTCTCTACCCTAAACAGACGTAGAAACTCCAACACAGCCTCAAAAAGAGAACAGACAGGAAAATTGAGTTCAAACAAGATAAAAAAAGAGTCAAATTTGAATGGTGGTGCATGAGATTCAATTTTTTCATTTATACAAATGAAATCCCAAATCAATCCCAAAGCCTCGGTCGAAACAACCGTGCTAGAAACAGAAATTCTCAAATTTTATGATCTGATTAGGAAGATCAGTTATCTCAAATTTTTCCCAATTGACATTGAAAAAAATCTGACTGATGCTGTAAAAAAAAAATAATAGCAACATCAACCAAAACATAACTCTAATAACATCAACCAAAAAAATACTTGATGACATCAGCTGAAAAATAGTCCCTTTAACATTGGCTAAGGAAACTTAGACTAATGTTGCCTGAGAAATGACTCTAGTCTAAATCAACCGAAAAATAATACCAACAATTTCAACCAACAAATAACCTATTGACTGAGAAATTACTCTAGTCTAAATCAACAGAAAAATAATCCCAAGAATTTCAACCAACAAATAACCTATATCAATATCAGCTAAAAGATCCTCATTTACATCTGGCAAATAAACAGCTCCACTCACATTGTTAATAAAAAAGATCAAGCTGATATTACTCGAAAAGTAGCCCTGCCAACGGCTAACGTCGTCCCAACCAGGACTAAACATATAAATCTCGACCAAGACCAAGCTAGTGAGAAAGTATGAAGAGAAGAGACAGATGTGAAACAAGAGAAAGTACAAATATTTCAAATTCTTCCCTTTTAGGAAGAATTTAAAAGGGGATGGAATCTTGCAAACTAAATTCCAGAACTCAAGGGATGATTGATAAGAACGTTGACCATAGAATCAAAAGGGGAATAGGAAAAACCCTTTATGGAGTTTAACAAATGAAAGAAAGACTCGTTAAATGTTATAGAAGAAAACACGTAGCCAACCCTACCAAAGTGGGAGATGCTTGATGTAGTTAGTGAGTATAAAATAGCAAAGAATGCGTAGTGTAATCCACAATCTTTTCTTGCAATCGTATGTAAAATAATTCTATGTCAAGGCTCGCTGAACAACACGGGAATCTAGAAAAGGTTGTGGATTAACCCCCTGTACTAACAATTAAATTCCAAAATGTGATTTTTTTAGGCCTACAAATAAGTGTATTATTACAAAAAGGAAAGGTAGATAGTAGTCGGAACATGTGAACAGCTACATTAGCATTAGAACACTAAGTCCCATCCTAACATTAAGCTTATTAAACAAGCACACATCCGATCCCAACACCAACAAGGTCAAAAGCAAAAACAGAAAAAACACAGCAGAAAACAAGAGAAACACAAAATGAAAATTTCAATTCCCCAACTGCTATCGCCAAGTGGAGCAAATTAAGACCTAGCCATCTTAATTCAATGCAAAGGTTGAACCAGCTAATCATAAAAGGGCAATGATGATGTTTTGTTACTCTAGGCTCTAATCCACGAGCAAGCTCTAAACTTAACTGCCTCCATCACTTTTTCAAAAAAGTGATTATAATCAAGTTGATGAGGAAGACAGGAACTAATGGAGATCACCACAAGAGTATATTTTACACTTTCCGCCCCATTTTAAGTAGCACAATTAATTGATTAGTTCTTGTGTTTTTCATCCTTAAAAAAATTCTTTCATTGGGTACCCTGTTAGTAAATATCACTAGCTCTGAGAACAAAAATATTTTGCTTTCCAAGGATGTAAACAATTCAATAAAAAGACCTTGCGAAACCCACCAAAAAATCTTCAATAATCAACAGAAAATATTAAAAATTGATTTTTTTTTATTGGGAACCCTGTTATACCTATCAATGTCAATTCAAAAACGCTAGGAAAACATATAGACAGCGCTGAGAACAAAAATATTTTGTTTTCCAAGGATGTAGACGATCCAATAATAAAAAAGAAAGCTTGAAATAAACCCACCTAAGAACTCATGAAATAATCAATAGAAAGGCAAAAATAAATCAAACCCAGATCAGAAAAGCAGATGAATAGATTATCAAAGAGATGCTGACAAAACAAAATACCCAGAAATCCCACAAAACCAAAGAATTCAAACAAGAAATAAAAAAAGAAGAAGAGGAATTAGTGTAGTAACAGAAGAGAAAAACCTTGGTAGCAGCTTCAGTGTCCATGTCGGTGGAATATTTGTAGGTAGCCCTTCTCTTCCTATTAGGAGTTAGTGCGAAGGAACCCACGACCATTATAAGTGATCTGAAACCGAACTCTTAATATTGTGAAATTTTGTGTCTTCTAAGAGCTGTTTCACTCTCTCTCTCCTCTCTCCTCTCTCCTCTCTCCTCTCTCCTCTCTCC
>Ga0099825_1008427_pt1 | contig 12216 bp, 6 predicted proteins | sample SiratroredBW_FD_76838 | JGI IMG/M metagenome (GOLD analysis project Ga0099825, IMG submission 76838) | Root nodule microbial communities of legume samples collected from California, USA - Siratro red BW | ecosystem: Host-associated > Plants > Roots > Nodule | place: USA: California | collected...
ACTCAAACTCAGTAAAAAAACGATAACAAGTTATTTTTTCATAACCAGTATTATTGAGAGAAAAACTCATAAATTGTTAAGGGTCAGATTTTTATAGTGTCTCATAGGATAAAAATTCTATTTTGTTTTACCATTAATCTAATGGATGTACATAGAAGAGAAAACATAAATCTTTTCATAAACTGTTACTACAAATAAATTTAAATTATTTAATATAATTTTATGAAAATAAAATAATATTAAAAAAAAAATTTCAGACACTAGAATGAAGTGGAACGAATATGCTTTGATATTTAGAACAAAATATGCTTTGCTATTAAGGACAAAATATGTTTGATATTTCTTTGCAGTTGCAGTGTCCATTCATCACAAACACTTTATTTTTGCATATATATCCGCAAATGATCATAGAATAAATACAAAAAAATAGCTACACTTCCTTCACGCGCTACCATTTATTTGTTTTAAACTTTTACATTAATTAAACACATCTTTTAATTAAACTCAGCTATTCATAATTGTTTCATTAAAAACATAAATCACAAATTTCATCCTAAAATTATTACCTTTCCTCCTAAATAATCTCTAAAGTAATAAAACTATTCAACGAGTTTTTGAAATCTTCAATAGTCATTGTCTTAATCCTTAATTTAAGGTATTTTAAAAAGGTCGTTAGACGATTTTGAAGTTTGTTTTTGTTTCATAACGATTTTTTTTTAAAATATTTAGAGATTACTTAATATTATTTTAATATTCTAAAATCAGTTAAAAAATTATTTTTTTAGGGAGTACTTGATAGTATAATACATTATAGATGAAATCGATAGCTTACTTTACATCAAATTTTTTATTAAATTTAATTTAAACACAATATTATAACGAGATTTCATATTATCACTCAATAAAAAAAATCATAATTAATATAATTTCTAATTTATTGATTGACAATGCAAATTTTTTATATGAATAATAATAATATATAAAAAATAACACATTCTCTTTTTTTATTACTACTTAAATTATATTAATATTTCAAACAGCAAAAAAAAAAAAAACACAATAAATCTCGTTAAATAAAAAACATGACCCAACATTTTCTGATTTGTAATAACAAATATAGAATAATACTAATTTTAGAAAGCTACATATTATTTATGATTTTCTCTTGGTTACAATAGAGGCCCACGCGCGTTAATCGGAGGTGAATACAAATCTTGGATTTGTGAATAATATCTTCTCCCTCTGTGTATCTGCTTACTCACTTCGCTGACCGTTTTAACAGAACACGCAAACAACACATTCATTTCATCTCTGTCTTCAACACAAAACGTGAATTTGTAAATTCCATTTCTCTCCTCGAAGCTTTTTATTGATTTTTCCACGTTTCGGTTGTTTCATTGACGATTCCGATTCCGATTCCACTTCTCTTTGTTTTGTTTACTTTTTAAATATTTTTTCTGTTGAATTGAATGAATGTGAGAAAATGGAAATACTGATTCTAGCATGCACGCTCTGAACTGAGCATTATTCAGTGATAGTATAATATGTTTGGCGAAATCGCTATTGAGTTGTGTTTGGACGTGATTTTGAGTTGTGTTGAATGTTGTGGAGCTTTCTAATTCTGTTTGGACTGTTTTGTTTCAGTTTTATCTGAGGAATTGGTTGTAGAATGCGTTGAAGAGAAGTGGTTCCGTGAGAGTGTTTTGTTTCGGGAGAGAATATGGATGTAGCTTTTAGGTTACCGCAGTCAAATGTGGTGTTAGATGGTTTGGATTCTTGCACTGTGTTTGGAGGGAGAGGTTTTGGTTGCGCTTTTCTCGGGAACTTGAGGACTATTTCGAAGGCTCGGTTTAGTGGGATGAACAAGATAGGTAGTTGGAGTGGTTCGAGAGTAGAGTGTTTGGGAGAGTTGAGAGTTGAGAGTGGGAAGAGGAGTTTGTGTTGGAAGAGAAATAAACCTTTTAGGGGGAATAGGAAAGTTTGGACAAAGTGTCAGGGTAACGACCCTTTAGCATATGTCAATGGCAATGGACGGAATGTTGATAGGGTGGAGAGTGCGGATGAGGACTACGGTGGCAGTGGTGAATCGAGTGAATCTTTGGGAGAAGAAGGGCAAGGAGGGGGGAAAGAAGATGGGGGTGAAGTAGTGGAGGAGCAAAATATGGATGAATTGAAAGAACTGCTGCAAAAGGCCAAGAAAGAATTAGAAGCTTCTCGAGAAAGCAGCGTTGCATTTGAGGAGAAGGTTAAGAAGATATCTGAGACTGCCATTTTTTTGCAAGATGAAGCAGCAAGTGCTTGGAACAATGTTACTTCTACCCTTGATGTCATCCAGAATATTGTGAGTGAAGAATTTGTTGCCAAAGAAGCTGTTCAGAAAGCTACTATGGCTCTTTCTCTGGCTGAGGCAAGGCTTCAAGTAGCCATAGAGTCTTTCGAGGTTACAAAAGAAGCTAACGATGCCTCACAAGGTTCTAACAATAGTAGTGATGATAAAGATATAATGCAAATAGAGAAGGAGCTTTTGGATGCTCGGGAAGACATCAAGGAAGGCCAGACAACTTTATCGAATTGCGAGAATGAGCTGAGAGGCTTGCAGGGTAGAAAGGAGGAGTTGCAGAATGAAGTGAACAAATTGCATGAAGTTGCAGAACAGGCGCAGCTGAAAGCAGCAGAAGCAGAGGAAGATGTTGCAAACATTATGCTTTTAGCGGAGAAAGCAGTTGCTGCCGAAATTGCTGCTGCACAACACGTGAATGATGCAGAGATTGCATTACAGAAAGCAGAAAAATCTGCCTCTAGTTTTAATGCTGATACGAAAGACACTCTACAAGTACAAGAGGTTGTAGGTATTCCCGAGGACGAGGAAGTGGTTCAAGGTTTTTCTGGTGATGATGTCGTTAAAAGAGAGGCTGATATCTTAAATGATGATGAGCTTTTGGTAGCCATGCAATCACCCGAAACACAATCTGATAACAATAGGCAAAGTTTGGAAGACATGTCACAGTCTGATTATCTGAGTGATCATGAGAATGGACAATTAAGCTTAGACTCTTCCAAAGAAGCTGAAGATGAAACAGAGAAGTCAAAGAATGTAGTTCAAACAAAAAAGCAGGAAACACAAAAGGATTTGACTAGAGATAATTCATCATTTGCTCCCAAGACATTATTGAAGAAATCTTCCCGATTTTTTCCCGCATCATTCTTCTCTTTTACTGCCGATGAGGCTGATAACACACCTGCATCGGTTTTCCATGGTATTATGGAGTCTGCACAGAAGCAACTACCCAAGCTAATTGTTGGGTTATTGTTAATTGGAGCAGGGTATGCATGACCTCTGTTTATCCTGATCCTGTTTTTGCTGTTAATTTTATTTCAACCATTTTGGAAACAATCTTGAACTATATAGTTCATATGACTGACTGACACAAATATTTGTGGTATAGGAGTAAAACATGTGAAAAATTAGGATGACCATTTTTAGCTTTTGTGTGACATGATCGAAAAATATCTAGTCTAAAATATTCATTGGTTTGTTTAGAAACTGTTTGCGTTAAATTCCTGCTGTGGAAGTTTATACTTTTCTACGCGACATGTTAATTCAGATCAATATGAGGTTTTACTATGTTTTTTTCAAGATGAGGTGGAATTTTTTTTCAGGCTTGTACTCTATACCAATAGAACAGATAGGGGTGCTCAGCTGCTTCAGCAGCCAGAAGTCATTGTAACCACTGTTGAAGAAGTTTCTTCAACTGCAAAGCCTCTGGTTAGACGGCTTCAGGATCTTCCCAGGAGAATTAAGAAAATTATTGCATCATTACCTGATCAAGAGGTTTGTTTTCCTTCTTCATATTCTTTATTATTAAGTTTTGTCTAACTCTGCATGGTATTTATTGCAGGTGGATGAGGAGGAAGCCTCCCTCTTTGACATGCTCTGGTTACTCCTTGCAAGTGTTGTATTTGTACCAATATTTCAAAAGATTCCTGGAGGTAACTAGGTTGCCTTATTTTCTTAATGTTGGATTGAAAGAATAAAGAAGTTATTTATCTGACTGTTCTACTTAAGCTTGAATTCGATCAGGCACCAAACTTTATATATATGCTTAAATGAAAATTTTGATGTATAGTTTATACCTGCTTCCTTTATATAGCTAACATTTCTTTTCCCGTGTGACCATTTGTTAGTTTGATTATGATAATTGATGAGATTTTGTTTGTTGAATTATGATAATAAATGAAGTTGCAATGCTTGAAGAAAATTTGGTTGCTTGAATTGAATAAAAAGAGTGCTGGTCTTGTCATAGGCTTCCAAATTATCTGAATTAATTCTGAGATAGGGAATTATTTTTAAGTCATAACTTGATAAAATTGATTGTCTAACAATCATCTCTATCTGCAACAATATTTAGGCAGTCCTGTTCTTGGCTACTTGGCTGCTGGTATCTTAATTGGGCCATATGGTCTCTCCATCATTCGTCATGTACATGGGACAAAAGCAATAGCCGAGTTTGGAGTTGTTTTCCTGTTGTTCAATATTGGCCTGGAGGTGGAGTTTACTATAAGATCTTGTTTTGCCTTAGCTTGGATCATCTCTGTAATAAAAGATAAACTGAAGATCTGAACTCTATTTTTATAGCTTTCTGTTGAAAGGCTTAGTTCAATGAAGAAGTATGTCTTTGGATTAGGCTCTGCTCAGGTGATGGGAAAACTTCACCTTCCATCCTTATTATTGTTGTTTACCTTAGGCTACACAAGCTAACAATTCTTAGCATGTATGGAAAAATGTAGGTTTTGGTGACTGCTGTAGTTGTTGGCTTGGTAGCTCATTATATTTGTGGTCAAGCTGGCCCTGCTGCTATTGTCATTGGGAATGGTCTAGCATTATCATCAACTGCAGTTGTTTTGCAAGTAAATAACTTTAGATCTGGCTTTTAATTTTTACTCTGGGCAAAACGTTAACATGCTACTACTTCAACTTTTAATGCTAATTCAAATAAGGTGATATCTACCTTTCTGAAGATATTAACTGTGACTGGATTTTCATTTGTAGTTTGCACGTGTTAAGAATGTCATTACTTAATAAGCTTGACAGCTACAGCTTTGACAGATGTATCACTTTAAAAGATTTTGATACACTGTTCTTTCTTGCTGTATAGTCTGCCAAGTCTTTCATGTAGCAATAATTCAAATGAACTTGTTTTGTAGGTGTTACAGGAGAGAGGTGAGAGCACATCGCGGCATGGAAGGGCTACGTTCTCTGTTTTGCTTTTTCAGGTTACCTTACAATCTTAACCATCTATCTAGAAACTGCAAGATTTTCTCGTAAAATAAAATAATCAACTTGTCATACTTGTAATATGTACTTGGATAAACTTCGTCCTATGAGTTGCATTTGCTTCAATTTTTCTATACTATCGTTTTTACCTTCAGGAATCTGGATAACCTGAACTTCATGTGCTGTAGTGACAAAAATATGCCATGTCAGTCAAGTATTCTACACGGATAGAAAACTTAATACAACATAGAGAGATAGTAGAGAGAAAAGGGAGACAAGGTTTCTCTTAAAATATTTAAATCATTCAGATATATTAATAGAAGTGTGGGCAGATTGGATTAGATTAGTTTGGTGGAGTAAAGTTGTTCAATCATATTCCATTGTTTTCATTTCAGCATCCAATCAATTTGGCTTTAAATTTAAATCCAATCCAGTTCAATCAAATTGACAGGGATTTGAATTGGATTAATTTTTAGAATTTTGTATTATTCATTTTATTAAAAAAGTAATAAACAAACCTTGAAATACACAATAGCTATAATATAACCTAATTCAATGTATAGAACATCTGATTCAAAATGTCCATTGTTATTAGCCAAGATAAATAAATAATAGATTTCATTTCAGATTCAGTCTTTTTTTTTTTTTTTCATAAAAGTGACATACTTACACTAGGGTGTAAGCATGTTAGAAATAGATATAATACTTATAAAAATGATGTGCAATGTGTACAGTCACTCTAGAGGAAGCACTCAAACCTCATGAGGTTATAATTACAAAATTCGACAGTTCGGTAAACCTATTCTGCTCCTAGAAAAATATTACGTAGAAAATTAGGTATCTCATCCAACCAAGCAAAATTAAGTCTTTTGTCTAAACTAATATTAGCTAATTTACCAACACCAGCGTTCCCCTCTCTATAAATTTGGGAAACAGAGACTGTCACAGAAAGGCACATGAGTAGACACACTTCAACCATCTGTTCTGAGCATCCAAGGCATAATGTTATGATGATTGAAGGCTTGAATCATTAAAGAAGAATCACATTCAATTCAGAGTTTAGACCAACCAACTTGAAAATTAAGTTCTATGGCCAAGATAACAACCATGGTGTCAGCATAAATGGTGCACTCAATACAGGAAAGACACCAAAACAACCAATCAGGTCTCCGCTAGAGTTTTGAAATACACCACCGCTTGCAGACAAACCAGGTGAACCACGAGCTGTGCCATCAGTGTTACATTTTATGAAGCCATCCACCGAAGTAACACATGTAAGAGGGACGATACGAGGTACTCTATGCGGATGGTTTAGAACGAAAAGTCTTTTAAGAATACAAAACTCTATAGAATTAGATGCATATCTTTGTTACACGTTACCCATAGTAGAAACTGCAGAAGCAATGGACTTAAAGACTTGCTGAAATGGAAGATCCAAATCTTCAAAACGGAGTTATCACGCATATCCCTTATAACCCAAACAACATGGATAACAACTAAAGAAGCCATATCTTTGAGCCGATGGTTACATTTGACCTGAAGGGACTCAATAATGGATTTTGAAGAGTTGAGAACATTGTGATAACCAAATGAAAACTGCACTCAGATCCAATTTTTTGTGTAAGCCTAACACTGGAAAAAAGGATGTTTTGTAGTTTCCTCAACTGAATTACACATGCTACAACGCAATACCATCACACAATCCCTCCTATGTAGGTGGTCATCTGTTGGCGTGCAATCATGCATAAAGCTCCATGTGATAAAAGATTTGGCTGCGGACAAGTAGGGGTTCCATATTAATTTACACCATGCAACCCGCTGGGATGGTTTACAAATGTAGTTCAGGGCTGCTTTGAAAAGATAGTAAATCATCCTTAGTAACTTTCTAGATAGGTTGGTCAGTTCTATTAGTGATGACACAATTGGTAAGCTGTGACTGAAGCGTGACAAGATGTTGGTATACCACCTCAGGGATGTGTCAACTATCATTGATAAATACCTCGTTAACCTTTGAAACAAGCTGCAACTGGTCAGAAGGAAGAAGCGAGAGCTTTGTGGTAATAGAGACATCAAAACACCATTTGTCTGTCCATAGGTTGATGTGCGATCCATTACCCAAGACCTCTATCTTAAACTATCAATTATGGTATATCTGTTATGTTTGCTAGATGAACACAAGGAAGAAGACTTCTATGTTTTTAGGGTGAATTTCCTCAAGAATCACGCTCTCATCATATTGGTCCGTTGGAAATCTGAAAAAACAAAATCCCACATAAGTTAAAGCATTGTTTCCCGATTAAGATCAACTATAGAAACTAAGCCAAGTCTTCCATTAGCAACCGAGCAACAAACCTTATACCATACAACCATATTGATCTTACACAAACTTTTCCTATACAAAAAAAATTTCTTATATAGTTGCCAACATTTTTCAAGAGAGAGGATGACCATTAGTATTTATGAAAACTACATAGAACCATCCCTATAATGACTGACTTGATTAATTACACCGGTCTCATAATTTAACAACTTTCCCTTAGATTAAGTCTATTGAAATAAATCACTTTCATTTTAAACTTCCATAGTGCTAAAGATACGATTTAATTACATTAAATAGGGAAAATATGATATGATTTGATTGCATCAAATAGAGAAATATTTTAGCAAATATTTCACATTATTAATTATTGATTTTTGTCATTATTACTTATCTCTTCTTCATTATAAATAAGAATACTTGTGTGTACATAACATAATTACTAATAATCCTTTCAGTATAGTATCAAAGTTGTTACACCATTACTTATTTTCGTAAACCCATTGGTCCCAAATTTGTTATTTTGACGTTCTCTGTTGGATTAACAATATCTACTGCAACATTTTTCTTTCCAAGCCCCCATGCTCTCCACCATCAGCCGTGCTCTTCGAACGTTGTTTTCTCTTTAGTAGCTGTAGTGCCCTTTCATTTTGTTGTTTGACATCCACTGCGTTCTCTGACGTCTAATGCAACCTTGTGATTGGAGTCATCCTTCTCTAGCAACCACTATGTGGACTAACTTATGGCCAACTGCTATCATGTGCCACCGACTCCACAACACGTCATCTTGACATACCTTTACTGAATCGATGTGTGAATCTTTGTCAGCTCTAGCAATCAATTGGTTGACATGTTCGCTAAGTCTCTCAAGGGTTCTCAGGTTGATGACATTTGTAACAAGCTTGACTCGTGATACTTTGCTCCTACTTAAAGAGGAGCGTTAAAGATATAATTTGATTACATTAAACAGGAAAATATGATATGATTTTTCTTAGAAAATGTGAGATTTACATCAAATCTAATATAATCAAATCATATCTCTAACACCCCACTAAAGTTGGATCACATGATACATCATTCAAACCTGTTATAAATGTCGGAGAGGAGCACAAAATTCTTGGAGAGTGCTGCAGGAGTCGAAGAGCAAAGAATCCCGAAGGCACAATAGTTGTTAGAAAGAACAAAATGTTTTGAGGACATGGTGGCTATTGGAAAGCAAAAATGCTAAGACAACACGATGGCTATTAATAAAAGAAATGCTAAGACGACACAACAATTGTCAAAGACCAAAACTGGTCATTCCACAACAAGGCGATGCCAGTGGTGATGGTTAGCGGCCAAAAAAGGCTTAGTGGAAAAATGTTGAGAATGAGCAGTACCCGGTGATAAACAATACCTTGTAGAAAAAATTTGATGGGAACATTACCTGCTGGAGACCTTGACGGTAGCGTGAAAAAAAAAAAAAACAAGAAAAAACAAGAAACGTGCAAGTTTTGAGAAAAAATCATCCTTCCTAATCATATAGTGAGACAAGCTTATTAAAAATGTCATTAACACAATACGGTTTGTAAGGTGAGAATTATCTCCGTTTATATCCTATAATTTAGACATATCTTTAATAGATGTCGGAATTTCAACACACCCTCTCAAGTCCAAACAATTTCAGCATGTTTGATAGCAGCATAATAGGCCCACTAAACCATACTAAGACAGACTCTAATATTGTCTTAAAAAGTGTTAGTGTTAGGTTTTAAGCCTTACACAAAACTTGTTTATAAGGTGAGGTTTGTTCTCTACCTATATACTATAATTTGACCATATATCTAGTCGAGTCAAGATTGTCAACAACTTGATTACGTCAAGCACGACAATATGTTAGCAAATACTTGTCATTATTAATTATTGATTTCTTTCTTATTAATGTATTTCTTCATCATTATAAATAAGAATACTTTTATGTACACACAAAATTACGAGTGATCCTTAAATACATATCAATGGAAAAATAAATTAATTTATTAATTTCATAAATATCTAGGGATACGGGTATGAATGGTATGATGATTTCGTAAATATGGGCATATTAGTTTGATTTGGATTGGCTTGAATTGTTTTTCAAAATTAATTCTGAAATCCTATCAAATTAATTTTTTTTCCATATTTGGTTTATTTGATTTTCAACTGTTTAGTTAAGTTTTTGTGCTTCATGTTAAAGTGAATTGGTTTGAATACTCCTATAATCTACCAAATACAGATAAAATACGTGCCTATTGTAATTTGAAATAAGTAATTCCTATCATTTCACAGATACTAAAGAGGCATTCTCCTAGTGAAGGAGGATGAAATTGTGAAATTAAAAACTCGCTGTCATGGGTTGAGGTAGTTTGCCGTGCATATGTTTGGCATTTGTTTAGTATATTGGTATTGATTCTCAACAAGGATTCTCCTTGTCTCAATCTTGTAATTGTTATGTCTATCTGATGTTTATGACATTGATTTTTTTCTGGTTGATCTTAACCAACTATAGTATTGCAATATTTTCACCAAAATTGACAGTGACTTTGTTTCTGTTCAGGATTTGGCTGTTGTTGTCTTGCTAATACTCATACCTCTAATTTCACCTAATTCTTCCAAAGGAGGGGTAATATTTTCTAATATTCTCTCTTAAACTGTCTTATCAGATAATAGGCAATGTTATAGTCATGAGATTTAGAGCATGGCTACTTAAATTTGCATAAATTCTTGTGTAGCAGGAGATAATTTATGTCAAGGTTGTTTTGATATGATCAATCCCCTCAACACTCAATATGGGAGTTCTTTATTGTTTTGAAGACATGCATGTAACTGGATTGTTTAATTTTTATAATTTTATGATGTATGCATTAAAAGGACCTAAGCACAGTTTGTTCTTTCTAATTAAAGGTAGTCCATGTTAAACGCTTGATTGGAAGCCAATGACTACTTTGCCTTACTTTTGTCATTGTAATCATGACTGTTGCTACTTGTATACTGCCGTTATTACCTATGTTGTCTTTTTTTGTGAAATATGAATCTTTGTCTTCAGGTTGGTTTTCAAGCCATTGCTGAAGCACTTGGTCTGGCCGCTGTTAAGGCAGTGGTTGCCATTGCAGCCATAATTGCAGGTGGACGATTGGTAAGTGATATTCAGAATTAAGATGTAGACCTGTCATTTCTATTTTTTAAAATATACTCATAACTTGTAGAACTGATGCTTAATTTTTCTGATTGATTGAATACTTGCATATTCTTGTTTGTTTATCTATTTTGTTTTTAATAATCTTAACGAGTATTTTCTTAAGACATGAAGGATAACAATAAACTACTAATTCTATTGTTCAGGGTAGATATACTGACATCTAAAGGATAATAGGGGTAGAGTTTTGGTACAAATTACTGACCATATACCACAGATTGTATATTTTACAAAAAACGTTGATTTATAATCTGGTGTTGTGCACATTCAGATATTCTACATTACATGGTGGATTGAAGTTTCTAATCATACAACTAATCAACGATGGAATGCATAAATTCCTTTGCGTATATATTGGTTGAGACAAGTTGTACACTGTAGTGGTTGTTCATTGAGGTCTTGGGTGAAGTCTCTTGGGCTACTGGGAGTAAATGGGGACGGAATTTAACATAGTTATTGTTAATTGTACCAAAATCCTATATATCATATAAAAGTTTTATTTCAGAGGACTGAGCTATGTTTGGGGTTGTTAGGAAGGCCTGTTGTGACATTTCTTTATTCGACTCTAACCTTTTCTATGTAATTTTTCTCACCTCTCTTTGCATAGCTCCTGCGACCCATATATAAGCAGATTGCTGAGAATCAAAATGCAGAAATATTTTCTGCCAATACACTCTTCGTTATTCTTGGGACTAGCCTTCTCACAGCCAGGGTAGGTGTTTTGTACCAATGTTTTTCAATTTCATTTTTTACCCTTTGTTTTGGTTTTGAGCCAGGCTGAGGCTTGGTAGTTTTCTTGAAGTTATTCTTCTTTCCAGTGAAGTGAATTTTTTTTTTGTTGTGCTAAATACCTTTTACCTTTGTTAATATGTTTTTTCTTTACTAAAAACAGGCTGGACTTTCAATGGCATTAGGGGCATTTTTGGCGGGTTTACTACTGGCAGAAACAGAGTTTTCCTTACAGGTTGAATCTGATATTGCCCCGTACCGTGGCCTTCTTCTGGGTCTCTTCTTTATGACGGTTTGTGCTTAATACTCCAATTTAAAAGATAGCTAATTGTTCTGTTTATTTATTCGTGCAACATTATCTATTTTATAATTTGTTAATCAGCTGTTAAATTGCTTATATTCAAATAATTCTTAGTGGGTTTTGTCTCTGATTTTTATACAGACTGATGTGATCTCGCATATTAGAGATTTTCTTAATGGGTTTTGGTTTGGTTGCCCCATTTTTGTATTTCTTTTTTATTTTAATTGTATTAAGAATGCTGCATATATGACTCTAGTAGAGGTTGTAGTGCTAACCTGGTTAGGAGATTGTAAACAATATAGTGATGCAATAACATTTTTTTTTTTTTTTTTTTTTTTAAAAAGGTTTGAATAATTTTTATTTATGTTTTTTATAGAAAG
>Ga0099825_1008430_pt1 | contig 12213 bp, 5 predicted proteins | sample SiratroredBW_FD_76838 | JGI IMG/M metagenome (GOLD analysis project Ga0099825, IMG submission 76838) | Root nodule microbial communities of legume samples collected from California, USA - Siratro red BW | ecosystem: Host-associated > Plants > Roots > Nodule | place: USA: California | collected...
GTGAATACAGGTCTTGGCCTTCGCTCTTCTTATTACTTCATCATTGTAATTTCTGATTTGGGCTACAGTTGGATCTTCTTGTAGCGGTTGGATTTCAGACATCACAACATCCCACAAACCACTTGCTTCTAGATAAGACTTCATTTTGACAGACCATATTTGATAGTTTTATCCAGAGAAAACCGGAGGTGCTGCCATGAAGTTTCTGGCAATGGGTGAAGTATTTTTATTTTTGTCAAAATGTTCCTCACTGGTTTCCCTCTGTTGTTCTTTTCTCGTGGTCTCACACAGGCCCTAAGAACTAAGTGCTCTGATACCACTTGTTGTGTTTTGGGAATAAGAGGAGACATGTATGAAGATAAAATATTGTTATTGTTTTTTTTTTCTGAGTCATCAATAGCTTACATTTATAATGTTTGCAGAAAAGAAAAATATCCGACTGAAATAACTCCTACAAATTAAAATCTTAACGTCTACAAAATAATTAAGAGTGAATATTCTAATAATTAAAAACAAATATTTTAATTAAAGACATATTCAAAAACGAAAACACAATTTCAAAAGCAAATTCTTAACACTATCTTGCCAATTGGATTGAAATTCATCAATCATAATATATGATCCATTTATTGTTTATTTGGACTCTCTGAAACTTAGTAGAAAAATTATATTTTGTTACATATTTTATAGGTATTTTGTTGGGATCATGTTATATGATAAAAGTGTTTAGAATTATGAGTATTACAAAAGTCATATATTTCCATATTGTTAAAATCATAAACTTTCAAAGGAATTACATACTAAGACACTCTATACACTTTAAGATAAAGGAGGGGGTCTCATGCTATGAAGTTGTGGATCTAATAAAATCCTTAGCCTCCATTTTTTATTTCCTTATAATGGTTAAAAATTTCAATTCATAATTTTATTGTTAAGAAAAATATATATTCATCATTTAATTAATATTAATTAATTACGTTAAATATTTTATATAAATTTATCAATTTCTTTTTTTAATTTTTTCTCAAATTTATTTTCCATTTGTATTTAATATTAATTCATACTACAATATTATTAATATTTTAAATTATTGCATTAAAGTTTAAATTTCATAAATTATATTCAAATAAAATTAAAATAGTAATAATAATTATTAATATTAACAATGGTTACTTTTTTAAATTCACACGTTAAATATCTATTAATCAATAATCAAATATATGAATACTTTATGTATTATAACATTATATTTCACAAAAAAAATATTCAAATAATATAAAGTAATTTACTCTAGTAATTTATACATATTTTTTTACAAATTAATACTTTTTTTACATTTTTCTATAAACATTTATAAAAAAAACAAAATAAATGAAATCACCTTTTAAAGTTCTGACCAGTTCCCAGCTAGCACGACCAATTATCTTTCAGAAACCGGTTCTTACGAAGTTGATTCTGACCTACTACAATAAGCAACTATATAGGTAAATGTTTTCACAAAGAATTTATATGTATAATTTTATTTTTGAAAAAAAAAATCTGATAAGTGTATTAAATTTATCATTTAACTTATCTCTCACCTAATAGAAACTGCTGCAGATTGTTAATAAAAAATAAAAAATAAAAACATTGTTACAATACTAATGAAAGCTTCTTCAGCCGACACTAACTGTGATCTAATTGATGAGTAGATTTGTTTCAACTAAACCACCAACATTCGTAAGAATATTCGTAAGATAAGGGGTGGTGAGGCCCAATCATAATTTGGAGTTATTGGAAGTTGGTAACTACCAAAATCACCTTAATTTGGTAGGAATATCACACGTGTTTTTTTTGTGATACGCTTCAACGTCACAAAGTTAAGAATGAAATAGATGTGAATTTAGGAAAAAAGCTTAATAAAATTTAAATTATCCTATAAATTTAGATACTTTTAATTAATTTTTTTATTATAAAGTTATATTTATTGAATATTTAAAATATTTTTCTTACCTTTTTAATATTTCGTTAATCCTATTTTTCATCTCTAATCCATCTATAAACTCGTTCATTCCTTCTCGCGTCTTTTCTAATTGGATGATCAAATCTCTTTTGGATGATCAAATCTCTTTAAAGAGCAAATTAATTATTGCATCACATTATTGATGTGATGATACTTTAACAAAACTAAAAAAAAAAGGTAGACCTTAAGTAGGTTGAGATAGGATAAGGGGATGAGTTCTCTACAAATAAAATTAATGTTCTAATTTTAAGTCTGTTTTAAATGGAAATAGGTTAATTAATTACCACACCTAAGATATTATTAGTTTTTGGAACTCTTTCCATCATGGTTTTGTCTTTAAAAAGAGTCTCAAAGGGTTAAAGGAGGAATGTGTATTTAAACTGATCTTGACCTCAATTCCTAATCGATGTAGAACTATTTGGGTATACCGGAATAAGCCTCCAATTGAAACAAGGTCCCCACAGTCATCGCATCTGAGATATCGTCCGCTTTGGAGCTAGGAGCTCCATCACAGTTTTGTTCTTAAAAGGTGTCTCGGAGGATTAAAAGATGAAGGTGTATTTAAACTGACATTGGTCTCAACTTCTAAGCATGTTGGACTATTGGGTGTACCGGAACAAGCCCCCCAGTCGAGGGCTAAGGGACAAGGTCCTCATAGACGATGTCAATGTTCCGACTTCAAGTCTGTTGAAATGGTATCGCTAGGATCAATCACCGCATATAAGATATTGTTTGTTTTAGAACTCAGTGATCTGTCAGGATTTTATTCTTAAAATGCATCTTAAAGAATTAAAAAAGAAAGATGTATTTAAAGTGATATTGACCTCGGCTTATCTCAAACTATTAGGTGTACCGGAAAAATTAGCTTCTCAATTTACTCGTTCTTTCTCTAGTATCTTCTCACTTCTAATCAAATTTGTTTCAAAAATAAATAGAGTAAGATTAAGAAGAAGATTAAAATACCTACTACACCATATTGTTGACGCCAGCATATTTTAACAAAAATAAAAAGTATTTTCAATACTTTACAGAAGAAACATTCTTAACAGATACTAAATTTAAAAGGCATTTAAAATTTAATTAACTAAACAATATATATATATATATATATATATATATAATAAAATTTAAAGTTAATTATAATAATAATAACCGTTACTATACCTTTACAACGTGGCGGAGACAAATTTTGAATTTTTCATGTTGTATTATTCAGTTTAGTTATTATAAAGTTTACTATGTGTTTAGGAGTGTTATTTTTTTTTTATTGAAACTAAAATTAACATTTTAAGACTGACACTTACTTTATAAAGAAATCAGGACCACACCCATTTTAAGTAATATCTCAATTTCTTTATTTCAGTATTTGTTTTACTATCGATATGTAAACTTGCATTCATCACACCACCTAAGAACAGCTACACACTTTATAATCTCTGAAACGTTTTTGTTTTTGTTGCATCACTGTGTTCACTTGTTAATCATACCAACAAAATAAAAATGCCAGAAAAGCAGAGAAGTGTTGTGATGATACTTCTCTGCTTTGTTCATTTTCATGTCCAAAATTCTCATCAAACTCAATATGAAATCAGCAGATCTCAATTCCCAGAAGGCTTCATCTTTGGAATAGGTTCTTCCTCGTATCAGGTATACCCTTGAATTTTTCACCAATGCTTTTATCAAGTTATCTGCAACTGAGACCTAGAAAGATGTAGAATTCTGAAATTGTACGGCCAATTTTGTTTGGAGTTTAAAATGTTGTTTCTGTTAATGAGAACTTTCTGCAACAACAGGTTGAAGGAGCACCTTCTGAAGATGGTAGAGGTGTAAGCAACTGGGATGTTTTTAGCCATATACCAGGTAAATAAATTATAGTGACTGCTAATCTCGTTTCACTCTACACTGCTTGTGATAGAATTATTATGATGGACTTGAATAATCACTGTGGAATTTGATCTGTTTTCAGGTAAGATAAACAATGATGACAATGGTGACATTGCAGATGATCATTATCATCGTTATTTGGTAAATGTCATATTTATATTTATACACTTTGACTTACTAGTACTAGTATCATTGACTCACTTAACTGCCTCCTTGAGATTCCACAGGAAGACATTGAGTTGATCTCGTCCCTTGGAGTAAATGTATATCGATTTTCTATTTCATGGACCAGGATTCTACCAAGTAACCATTTACTATACTTACATACTAGTTCCCATAATCTTATCTTTCAATTTTTCTGCTTAATTTGATCTTCATGAGCTGTAACAGGAGGGAGATACGGGAACATAAACCCAAGAGGGATAATGTTTTACAATAAGATTATTGACAATCTGCTGCTTAGAGGTGAAATGGCAATGTCAATACCAACTTGGTTCATTATATTTCATAGTGCATCTTTGTTTTCTCTTTAGATTCATAGTTTCAATTCTTGTATGTTTCAAGGCTCAATACCTATGTGCTCTACCAGTTTGGGAGTGAAACCTAACAACTGAAAAATGTTTAGACTCATGAATTTCTTATAACAGCATGACATTGTCCTAACTGTTCATAAATCTGAACATGGTGTACTTAATCTAGGGATTGAGCCATTCGTGACAATTCTTCATCAAGACTTGCCACAAGAACTGGAAGAAAGATATGGTGGCTGGATTAGTCCCCTAATGCAGTAAATTCGCTCTGTCATTCTGATATGTGATGCTAAAGAACATGGAATTTTATTATGATGCTAAAGAAATTAACTGTCAATTTCTGTTTGCATCTTCTTCATCAAGAACTATGATGTTCAAGTATAATAAAAGGAGCCCCTTTGTAATAATTTGTGTTCAAGTATAATAAAAGGAGCCCCTTTGTAATAATTTGTGCTGTGGAGGACAATTTTGTTTAGGATTTATGATATTTATAAGTTTATTTATTTATTTCTTTATTTTTATAAAATTCATAATAAGCATTACTATAAACTTTAACATCTCAACTAGACTGACACCTCAAATATCAACCATCATATACCATGATATGAAATATATTATTAAGAAGAAAAAGAAAAAAATACAAAACCATGGGGACTAGGTCAAACCCATGATAAGAAAAAATGACAAACACCAACCAAGCTAAACAAATTTAAATATAAGGAGTTGAAACCTATTACGAAAAAAATCTAATTTAATACAGCAGATGAGACATCGTACCATTCAAAATCTAACTTATTCTCGAATCTAGGAAGCCAGCTTGTAAACGAACTAAATGCTTGACAAAGTAAAGAAAAATCACACTCAAGCCAAATAGGTCTGAAACCTTTGCTCCAAGGAAGCTCAATAGCCAAAATGACTCTCATAACCTCGATATATAAAGACTTTTGTATCCTAAGAAAAAAGGAAAAACTCTATCTATATATTCACCCCTGTTACCACAAAAAATATTTGCACACCCCTGCTACCACAAAAAATATCTGCACATTCTGCCAAACCCGGACACCCTCTAAAAGAGGTTCTTGTATTTGTATAAACAATGTTTATTATTTTTAAATAAATTAAATAAAATTATAAAATACTGCTTGAGTGCAAATTTTATAAATTAGTTGTAATAAGATTAATTTAGAATTAAAGTTTAATTTTTAAGATAATATTAGAATTTATCCTAATTAAATTTAGATTAAAAACCTTCATTAAATTTAAACTGGCATTTTCATTTATGCTTTTTATTTTTATAAATAAATATGGTAAACCTTAAACGTTATCTCTCTTACTAAATTAAAATCTTCATTAGAAAAAATAACATTGTTCATCTTTTTTTATGAAAAATTTTGTTTCAATTTTTAAAAATTAGTTAAATCAAATATTTTATTTATATAAAATAAATAAAAAATACTAAATAATTAAGTGATTTTTATATTATTATTTTTAATATTTTCCTTAATGTCTTTTGTTTGGTTTTCAAAAAGTTTACTAGTAGATTCATATACTAATATTTTTAAGAAAATTATTCTTGAACATCTACGCTTTTAAGTAAAATAAAAATACAAATTATATAAAACATATTACATGCATATCCACAATATAATCATATATATATATAATATCTAAACACACACTATCAAAATACAAAATTATATAAAACCATGATGCATATTTATATGTTTTCTTGACATGGAAAATCAAAGGCTACTACATCAAAGAGCATAATTATAATAAGATCACAATTACAAACAAAAATAAAAAAATGAATTAATCATATAATCATAATATATCGTTAATCACACATTTAATTGACTACATATTTATTTCTACAAGATATATATAAATATTCTTATATTCACTGTAAAAAGATTTTAGGTCGAAAATTTTATAGACCTGACTCAAGTTTTATTGTTCTGAGATTTATTTAAATATGAATTATTTTACAAGATAGGATCAAACCTATGCTAAAAGATACATTAATATTTAAGAACTTGATATTATCCTCAATTGGTGTACTTGGTACAGAGATTAAGAACTGGAATAAAGATACGGTGGTTAGCTTAGTCCCTTAATACAGTAAATTTGCAACTCTAACTTTTGATTAGTCGTTATATATAAAGCTAAAGGCTTTGACATTTTATCAGTTTTTCAATGAAAATGGTTCTCTAACCCTATGCATTGGTTTTTTAACGGTATCGCATAATTTTAGTAACCAACTTTGTTCAGTGAATGTGGAAAAAGACTTTGTTTGTGTTGTTGTCATCCTGTCTGTAAGCTTATGAATCCCCCGCATAATCATAGTGGAACTTGTACTTCCTTTGTTGTAGGAGAGATTTTGTTCATTTTGCTGAAATCTGTTTCAAGAGCTTTGGAGGCAGGGTTAAGTATTGGACTACCATCAATGAGCCAAGCCTGGTTACAATCAATGCCTATATGAAAGGAACATATCCCCTGGTAACTGTTCTCCACCTTTTGGAAATTGGTCTACTGGTAACTCTGACGTTGAGCCCCTCATTGCCATGCACAATAGGTTACTGTCACATGCCAAGGCTGTTGAACTATACCGCACATAATTTCAGGTAACAAAAAATATCCTATACTATAATTTGTTGTCACCTTTTCTAGGACAGGAGAAAGAGGGACTAAAGGCCATGATGGTAGTTTAATTAGTATACAGCTCATTTTGATCCAGGCAAAGCAAGGTGGAACCATTGGCATTGTTGCACACACCTTCATGTATGAACCATTTAGAAATGAAGAATGTCATAGACAAGCTCTGAAAAGGGTCTTGGCTTTTGTCATAGGCTGCTAAGTTGTTAATAATGTACCATTTAATAAACTATGTACCTCATTTTTACAACTTTCCTTAATATATATATATATATATATATATATATGGTTTTCTTTCTTTTGAATTTATCTTTCTTTGTCTATCACGTTGTTTCAAGCTTATTGTGTTGAATCTTTTTTTCTAGTAGTTTTCAGACACTCAATCTTTTAGAGGCTGACTTTCATACCAATTGTGAAAAACAAAGAATTACAAGAAAGGAGAATTGTGATTTATTGATCTTTAAAATCTTTTCTCAAAAGCATTCTCACTATAGTTTCTAAACAAAATTTTCAATGATGAGTGTTTCATCTTATGAATTTACATAGATGCAAGTTTGAACTAAGCAGATTTTTAAAGACGAACTGACTTAGTGACGTGTGTTTATTATAAGTATATTTCAAATTCATACTTAGAGTGTTTAACTTTAGTTTTTTTAGACTGTAACGGAGAATAAATCAAATGTTTTAAATAAGATTTATCCAATCAAGATTAATTGGACTTAAATTAAGATTATTTGTTAACTTTAGATTTTAAGCATATTTTCTCACTCTTCTTGTTTCTAATTATCTGTGGAGATTCCATGAGTTCCAATATGATCAAATTTTTTGCACAAATATTTTTTTATATTTTTTATAAAGATAATCTTATACAATTCTTACTTAATTTAGAACAAATCTCATTCAAATATTTTGCAATATCTTTCATAACACATTCAATTGTGTTGGTCTTAGTTAATAAAAATCCAAATCGCATATATGAGACTAGAAGGAAACAAATTATATTAAGAATGATTGAAAAACAATATCTAAGACAATTTGAATTCAAATTAATGAAGAAAATAAACCTATAAATAAAGGCTTCAGAAGAAGAACAAGAGAGGCTCGAGAGCCTCACAACACACTCTAAACTTAGTTTTAGTTTTCTTTGTAATTTTCTTGTTCCGCATGAAAAGGTAAACCTTTTGAGTGATTCCCTTATGATTTCCTATTAAATTTTGAGGTTCTATTCAATACAATTTTCTTCTTTCATTTTTTTTTGTAGAAGATTATGCTTTATTATTGGTCTTTTTGAAATTTTGTTTCTGTTAAAAGGATTGTTTTTGAATGCTTATTGAGTATTCAATTCTTTTATTTAATTAAAGTTCTTGGTTATTTCACTTAGTTGTAATAAATCTCATGTTCACTTAGTTTAAGTGGTAGAAGATAAACATCTCACAAGTAAAACGCTTAGAGACAAGTGAGATACTAAATACATCAATAGATGTTTGTTTTACTGATAAGATTCTATTGAATTTGAGCTACACTTGTTTTATTAAGTTCAATTTTATGTGGGAATTGAAGAATGATAATCTTAACAAATGAGGAATTCTTAGTGAATAAACTTGAGAGTCAACCTGATATCTTAATCATTGTTTTGTTAGCACCAGGAGTTGCTAGAAGATTTGATGAAGCCAACACGTTGATGAAGTTCCAGACCTAATGTTCATAAGTGGATCACTTGAAGACTTCATGAAGATTTGTGGAGTTTGGTTTAAAACTTAGGCTGTGTGTTGTGTGTGTTTGGTTTGATCTCAAATCAGTGATGCATTCAATATCATTCAAGAATAAGCTCCAAGAATAAAATCTGATTTAACAAAGTTTTAAGAAATTATTAAAATTAGAACTTGTTCTTAAAACTATTTTTCTGTTAAAGAAAAACAATCGATTGAATGTGTAAAACAATCGATTGAATTTTAAAGACTGTTGTCTATAAAAGGTTGGTGCGCATTCTGAAACATATACGAAAAATCATTCTAAACATTTTTTGATTAAGAGCTGTGAGTTTTCAAAAGAGAGAAAAACACCATTCTTGTCTTGTGATCAAGATCATTCAAATCTCATTCTTCAAGAACTGAATTCTGATTGATTCTGGAGCTTTGAATTGACTGAGACTAACATTTCACTGATTTGATCATCAGACTAAGCCTTCTATATCCTTTCTTCACTACTTGTGTAATCTATTGTGTATAGAAGTGCTTGTTTTACTGAGTTCATCATGATTCTTTCTTTGTACTGAATACTGTGGTGTGGTGAATTGCTTGGTGTTGTAATTCTATGAGTACAGCGGGTTCTGTACGATGGTTAACCTTCTAAAGGGTTCAGTAAGGAGTTTTCTGGGATATACAGTGGAGTCTGTATAGTTTTGTGATCTGTTATAGGTTCAGTAGATAGTTTACTGTTGGGAGTAGTGTGTTCTTGTAGTGTGCAAGAGTTTGTATTGTTGTAAACTGATTTTTTGATCTTGAGTAGTGGAAATCCTTATTGTTGAGTAAGGGACTGGACGTAGTCTTTAAGGAAGGGTGAACCAGGATAAATCCTTGTGTACTTGTTCTTTCTTGCTCACTTCTTGATAGTTCTGGCTGATTTTCTTAATTTTCAGAATCTGATAAAATTCTTTAACTGGGATTAATTGATTAACTTTCTGATAATCATTTGAGTATTGTTGAAATCATTTAATTCATCTAAATATAACTTTCTTAACTTATTTCTGAATTTGAACTGTTTTCTAATTCACTGAGTTTACTATTAATTAATCTGATTTTCCAGAAAAACTGATTTTCTTGATAATTGAATTACTTTAGTTTTCAAACTACTAACTGAAGTTGTTTTGTTTAATAATTGACTCTTTCTACTAGAAACTCTTTTCAACACTTATCTGAAATATTTCTTTGAATTCTTGAAGTGTTTTCAACAACTCTTTTTCTAGAATTTATTGAACTGCTTACTAGTTTTTCAAGAACTAATATCTGTCTCCAGTTTATTGTTTCTGTGTGATTGGTATTGTTCTAGAATAATTTTGTACCTATACTGATTGCTTTTTATATCATCTTTAATAGTTCTTTAAAGAATCTTCATTCCTCATATTAGAAAAGAACTTTTGTGAAAAATTTTCGAGTGTTCAATTCACCCCTTCTTGAATTCGGCCAAACCTTGTTTTACATGTTATATCATCCATTTCTGCCAAACAATCTCAATCCCCATTTACTTTATTATTATTGTTAACTTTTATTGCTTGTAAACAAGTTTCAAACATTGTTTGACTAGATTCACAATTGAACTCGTTGGAGATAAATTGGGGTCAACTGCCTTAACTATACAATTATCTTTTTGGTGTTAGACGATCTAACACTGCAATAGTCGATCTACATTAAAATTGCTTTAATTTGGTTGTGGAGCAACAACAATCAGTTTAAATAAATAACTTTTAACAAGTTGTGTCCATTTTAAATGTATCTCTTTTGTTTGAGTGGTCACATCAAACACCACTTTTACAATTTAAGTGAATCACTTGATTGGTGTATTTTTTAAATTAGCTTGACAAGTGGTCAGATTATAGTTCTTGCATCTGACTCACCATTATAAATGCAGATTTAAATACGTCATCTAAAAACACTTCGATAAAAAAAAGTATTTTTAGTACATCTTTCTTATGTTAGAACAGATGATGATAATAATATATAATGTAAACGAGAGAAGGAAGAAAGAAAATATATAAACCGTTTATATTGGTTTGTCTATCTCTATAAACTACATTCAGTTCTTGGCCAATAGGTTAAGTTCAATTAGGCAGACTAATGCTATAAAGTACATTGAGTATTCTTTTCTCAAGTCACTCCTAACTTAACTAGATATTCTTTTTGCTCATAACCACTGTTAGCTAAACCCTAGAGTATTATTTACTCAAATCACTCATTTCTGACTCTAAGTATTCTTTACACCTAAATACTCCTAGTTAATTGAGTATTCTTTCATATCACAATCACTCCTAGGTGACCTCATCAAGGAATATTCTTTCCACAAGCCACTCACGGCTTAAAAGAGTTTTTTTTTTCTTTAGCCACTTGTAGCTAACATAAGAAGGGTGTATATTTGGATGATCATCTGATCATAGAGTTTGACAACTAGAGAGTGTTTGTGTATCTTCTTTATACAACATCGTGGATGATAAGTAGTACACACCTCCTTCCGTAACAAAGTCTTTCCTATATGATATCATAGTAAAAGTGCGTATCATATAAGACAAATAATTGGGTCAAAGTTAAAGAAAACTTATAATAAGATGTTGATAAAAAAAATAACTTTAATTCGTATTTCAGAACATTGTATTGTTCTTAAAGTGATATTTTAACTAAGATAAAAGTAGTGAATATTTTGTACAACATAAAATAATTATATAGTATTTATTGAAATATAAGATTAATTTAGTTTATAGACGTAATATGATGTTTTATACACTTTTTGATAGGTTGTATGAGATGTAAGAGAATATTATATTTTTTAAAGATATATTTGTATAGATTGCGTTAGGGTTTGAACTAAAACCATATATAGAAAGATAGTGGAAGAATGCAGTGTTTCATCTTATTTCTGATTATGTTACATTCATTTTTAATGAAAAGTTATTTCAGATTCTCTTCTCTAAAATAAATTACAAAATTTACTTCTACTAATAATATTAAATTTAAATAACAAAATTACATTATTAATAATAATTTATACACATATTTTTATAATAAAATAAAATCCACTTTAATATTTTAAATGAATAATTAACATTAATTACCATTTCTCAAATTTATTTCATATTAAATTAAATTTTTATATATATAATTATTAATCCTTATAAGTTTTATTCAAAATGAAATGTAAGAACAATATTTAATATTGATTTATATTAAAATATCCATTTTCAATTATGACAACATGTAACATTAATTTATATTAAAATATTAAATTTAATAATTTTTATTAAAATAAAATTTATTTACTAATTCTAATTATTAATACTAATAATGGTTAAAAATTCAATTCATAATTTTTGTTAATAATAAAAATATATATATATATATATATATATATATATATATATATATAATATAATTA
>Ga0099825_1008434_pt1 | contig 12210 bp, 6 predicted proteins | sample SiratroredBW_FD_76838 | JGI IMG/M metagenome (GOLD analysis project Ga0099825, IMG submission 76838) | Root nodule microbial communities of legume samples collected from California, USA - Siratro red BW | ecosystem: Host-associated > Plants > Roots > Nodule | place: USA: California | collected...
AAAAAAAAAAAAAAGAGTTCAAGTAAGTACTTTTAAGAAGGAAAAAAAATGTAAATAAATTTTAAAAACTAATCAATTCAAATAATTTAATTTTTTTTCTATATATAAACCATTCAAATTAAAACAGATAACTTTTCTTCATATTCTTCCATTCAAATTAATTTCACATTTATTTTAATTACTTAAATGACAATTAATCAATTCCAATGACTATATTTTCATTTTCATCAAATTTTCCAAAAGGATTTTATCAATATGCATTAATTATAATTTAATTTTATATGCACAACCTAATACAACAATGAAAAATAGGAGAGGAAAGGTGAAAAAATTAATTATCCTAAACTCTTGCAGTAGCCTAACGATTTCAATTAATCAATTAATTACTTAATTAAAATCGTACATTTACTCCACAATTTCATTCCTTTAAAAAAAATAACTAAATTGTGTTATCTTCTTACTTCATATATCTTAAATTAAATCGTTCAATAATAGAACGATTTATTCACAATGATATCATGCAATCTCTGCACAATTTACTCATATCTGGAAATAAAATAAAAAATACACCATTTTAGAAATTAAAAAAAAAATATACTAGCTTGGAAAATTTGCCCAAACAGTATTTATAGATGTATTATTATAGCTAATAGTTGGTTTTGCATATCATCTCAACAAGCATTATTGACACGATGCAATATTTCTATGGACTTATCGAGAGAGAATAGCGGAGACTCAAGTCTTCAGAAGACCTAAAACAAATCTGAAAAATATATTTTTTTAAATTAATAACATAATTTTTTAAAATTATAATTTATTTATTTTTAAAATTTTTATGATATAAAATTATCTATTAGATTATTATTAATTTCATTGAACATATTTTTTTAATATATAATAAAGTTAATATGTTAAATCTTTGTTTAAATAAAATTTTATTAATTTAAGTATTTTTAAAAAATTTAAACTTAAACTATTTTATATGAAATTGTTAAAAAAAGAAATAAGTGAAAGAAGGTAGAAATAAATATCACTTTGATAGAGTTAGATTCAAAAACTATTAATTTATTAAAAGAAAATTCTAAAACTATTATTCATCAAACAATATATAAATTTAAATTTCTTGATTAAAAATTACATTTAAGTATAATTTATAAATTATATATTATTTAATTTAGTATTATTTTTTTAAGTCTAAAATTCTTATTTTACTTATTTAAACCTTAAATCATTTTTAAATAAATAATAAAATTATAGAAATAATGTGAGAGGAAACTTGAGCAGAGGTGGAAGAAAAATAGATAAATACGGTGTCAATTATACATTAGATTTATGTTACAGGCAGGGAGGAAAATATCCCTATATATATAGAAATTTGGGGTCTTAATTATCACCAAATTTATGTTTGAGATATCTACTAATGGGTCATCAATTTTCATTTTATTCTTCTAATACATTAAACTACAATTGGTTGATTAAAGTTTAATAACGAAGTAATTTTAATATTTTAACCTGCTACTCCATTCAATCAATGTTGCTTAATGAAATATAAAAAGTTAAATTTGTAAAAAATTCTTAACCATTGCAGTTATTGTAATTATTATTCATAACATTTATAATGCTATGCCCTTTTTGGGAAAATTTAAAAATTTCTAAAATAAATGGATTAAAAAAAAAACAATGAAGAATGGATAAGCCATATTTTAAAACACAAATTTATTTTTAATTTTTTAAATAATATCGAAGTGGTGTTTTAAAACAGTATTTTGTTTTAATTTTTTTACTGAAATTTTTATTTTAATTTTATATTGAAGAATTTATTTTAATTTTGTTGAAGAATTTGTTTTATTTTTATTGAAATCGTATATTAAAATATATTCGATTTATTTATTTTTATTGAAACATGACTTCACTATATTTTTTTCTGAAGTCTTGCTCACAGGTATATTATTCAAAACAATAAGTCATGGAATAAATTATATTTACAGAGTTATTTTTGGATTATACATTATACCTTTGTTTTTTAATGTTTATAATAACTAACATTGTAAGTTTAAAAATTTAGGAATTAGTACAATATATGGAGGATGTAGTTCAATATTTTTAAATTAATCAATGGTGTTTTTTTAGTTCTAAAATAAGAAGGTTATCGAACAAAATTCATGAAGAAAATAGAAACGTTACATTTATCAGCAAGTTGCTCGTGTAAGTGGTATTGAACTTTATTTTTTAAGCGACGTCGTTCAAATTTTACGAAAATGTAATGTTTTCAAACAATTTAGGAAATTAGTACAATGTACAAGGTTGTTGTATAATATGTTAAAAACAATGAAATAATTATTTTAGGTCTTGAAAATGAAGGGTAGTAAACAAAAACAACGAGTATATTTTTATTTAAGTATTTAATCCAAGCATGTTTAATTGAATTAGCTCTTAATTTTGACTATACATCTTTTAATTTTTTTTCTCAAATAAGTTATTATAGGACAGTAAAACAATTACAAAACAAACTTTTCCATTATTTTTTATATGATACATAAAAAGTTATAAAAGTGATTTTTTTTATATGATGCAAAAGTTATCATAACACAAAAATAATGTTTACTTTTACTTTAATAACAGTGATATAATTATTTTCATCATCAACTATACTTATATGTCTTGTGTCATTCCAATTAAAATGACTTTGGTTGATGATGTTATCACAACGGAATACCATGTTTTCTAAAGTGTAATATGATGTTTAATATTTTCCTAAATAATCTGTATTTTGGAACTAGTAAACACTGTAGAATATTGTCTGATGTTTTCTAAGCCACATCACATTTATTTTCCAAAATTATTTGAATTTATAGCACATCCATTAACACTTTATTAACTTGGTTGTTGTAATGTACTAATTTATATAAATAAACTTTCACCGTAATGCGTAATAACTATAAAACGATTCAACCATATTTCACAATACATAAAAATAAAGAATTTATTATATATATATATATATATATATATATATTCTATCCTTTAAGTACGTATTATGAGTATTTTTTTCTTTCAACATAATTTATTTATATTCAAATTTAGGGGTGTTCATATAATGGTTATGATTAGATTAATAAAATTTGAATCGATTACTTCTTATTAGTTTCATTAGTTCGTTTTTTGAAAAATATAAATTGAAATTCAAACCAAACTAAAAAATTTAAAACCAGGTTGGTTACATTTGGATAAATTGATCCCATTATACTAAAATATATATTTTTTTTAAAATACATAATTTTGTCATTAAATGAAATAAACACCAGTTTTATTATGATTGACTTTTATAAACTAATAAAAACAGTATATAATCATATTATAAAAATCACATATAATAATTAATAATAGCAAAAAACCAGTATTTTGATTCATATTTGTATATTACAAACTTCAACCGATCATTACATTTTATTGATTTAGTTTATATTAGATTTACTTAAGCTAAAACTTCTGATAATGTTGTTGGATAAGGTAATTTAAGAAAACAGTATATTTATTTAATAAATTCAAAATTATTTAAGTTGTTTAATGAAATATTAAAAATTAATTTTTTAGAAAGAATTTCAAATAACTAAAATAATAAATTTTGAAATTTATTAGAAAGAAAGATTAAAATTTTGCAACTAGTTACTTTCTTATATATATGTATATAATTAAATTATTAAATATGATTTAAATATTTAAATTTTACTAATATTTTTGAAGTTTAATATTAATTTCTTAGATTTTAAAGTTTTATATTCTAAAATTTTATCTTAAAAAAAAATACTAATTAATCTATTAAAAAAATTGAAACCTAAAATATTTTAGTTGATCTATCCATACAAAATATTTAAAAAAAATAATTTATAAGATTGACAAAAACAGTTAACTCGACTCGTTTTGATTCCCCAAACTAATTGAAAATTTTGATCTGTCTGAGTATAGGGTGGGCCGGCGAACCAACAACCTAGCCCGCGAACTTTCTTTATCTTTGTTTTTCTAATTATATATATAATAAATATATTTTATTATATGAATATTTTTTAAGTTTTAATTAATTAATTAATTAATATATCTAATCAGAAAAAATAAAATAATTATCATTTATATGCTAAATTATTCTACTATAATTAATAACTAAAAATAAAGATTAACGACTTATGTGTTATTATTATTGTATATTTATATCGTTTAAATAACTTTCTATAAAAGTTATCTTTTAAATTATTTTTTAGTTTACTTTTTAATCTTAGAATGACGGGTTACCTTATTCATTATACCCCATCTTTGACCTGCTAATTAGATGGGTTAGACGAGACAAATCAAAACAGACTCATAAGTTGTTAAAAATATCTGAAATAACCTCCCTCTCTTAAAAATTGACATCCATGAACCAAAAACTACTTTCTAGTTCCTAATAATTTAATCAAATAATTTAAATATCATGCATGGATTTTAACTTTTTATTAAATTATTGAAACTTCTTATTCAAGTACAGGTTAAATCAATTTAACCGGTTTAAATTATAAAGATGATCCAAATCAAAACACCCTACCAAAGAGATATTAAAAATATTTAATATTTACAATATCTTAAATCATCTGTTTTATTGCCTTGCCTTTGATAAACTACGGAATGAAGGTTAAATAACCGTGTAAAAAACTTAGAAATATTTATTTTTTTATAAATATTTTTCAAATACTATATAACTTAAAATACTAGTTAAATACATCAGCAATATAAAAAATGTGAATGTATATATTAATTTCATTTTATACTAGTGTGATTTTTCTTCCATCCCAAGCAAAGTGATCCAATACAATATATAGAATTCAGAATTGTGATGTTGGGTTTGTTACCTCACTATGTCGTATAACTTTGGGGCCTAAAAGAGGAGTCTGGTATAGTCCTTCTTCATTCCAAACTCCTTCCTTCCTTCGCTCCTTCGTTCTTTCAAACTGTGCAAGAGAGAGATTTTGATTCATCGATTTGAAGCGTGTGGCACTGGCATTCCTTTTCGGAAAAGATGACCATCGACTTAGATTCCATGGCTCGCAAAGTCGACGTTGATAATCGCATTCCCCTCCGTTATTACTATCGGATTGCCGATAACCTTCTCAAGCAGGTAAATCGCTCCTTATATTTTGATTCTTAATGCTTTTCGTTAATCCTTCATTTTATTAGGGCTTTGTAAGATAATCGTCGCCGGAACCTTCTCCAACCACAATAGAACCCTTTCGTTTAGCTACAAACTCTCTATCTATACCTAGAATTAACGAATTCCTATGCGAAGGAGAAACTTCAATCCTTGCGGCACCTTGTGCTGGTGACCGGCTGCCAAATTCTTCCTATTTAGGACCAGTTTAACAGGCTTGTTTCTAGCCCTAGCTATCTGATATACTACTTAATTAATATGTGTTTTGTGTTTATGTGACCGCTACTTGTTCATCCCGTAGCTTGTCACATCAAACTGTTATAAACTCGATATAAAATTATAGAGCAAAAGATGAAGAATGGCAAATTAAGGTGAGATGTGTGTGTTAGTCGCGGAGATGGAATTGAGTATGTTGCGTGAGTGATTGTACTTTGTTTGGTTCCCTAATACACAATATCGAATCTGTTTGGGAATATCTGTGGTTTGCTAACTTCATTATGCTACCCTGCAGTAGAACTAGTTCTGAGTTTTGTGTGGAAGTAGAAAGTTTGAACTTTGTTGTGGATTCGTGCTTGTCGTCGTGATTAATGAATTTTGTTCTGTCTACAGGCGAGTATCTACAGGGAGGAGAATAATGTAGTTGACTTGTACATCATTCTCCTTAGATTTTTAAGGTAAAATATGGAAGTTTCATAGATTTTCTTTATTGTGGACTTGTTATATTGCAGTTAATTTGAGTTAACTTTTTCATTTTACTGTTCCTAATTTTTATACTCTTTTTCTAGTTTGGTTTCTGAAACTATACCATATCACCGAGATTATCTTGCTTCGCTACCCAATGAAAGAGCTGCTTATAAGAAGGTGAGAAATTGCCGTGCCACATTTTATGGTATATGACTGGGTGTTTTAGATTTTTATTCTATTTTTTTTTATGTTTGATATTTGGTCTCATTATCCTTGTCTATAATTTTACCATCACAGAGATCACGAGCTGTATTGGATGAGCTTGAATCTTTGAAGCCTGAATTTAAACGCCGGTGGGAAAAGTTGAAAGACTTGCATGTAAAAGCTCCATTGCCCGAGGAAAATGGCTTCAATATGGCTTTGCAGAGTTCAGTAAATTCATCTTTGGAGTGGCCGGTTGTCAATAAAAGTAATAACTTGAGCATGGATTTTAAACAGGTGAGGACTCAGATAATATTTTAGTATAAATATCAGGATACTGAAAGTTTTTCAATCTATTTGCATCTTTGCCATGGTATCTCAACGAGTTACAACATGAAATGCTTTAAGAATTTTTGTTTTAGAACTTTCTTTTTGTTTATCAAAATGTCTTTAACAAATTGTGTAAACTGCACAAAACATCCATTTTTTCTACGTTAATGTGCTTGAATTCTAGTTCAGATTGTTTACTGTTGTCAATTTCCCCCCCAACATATCTGCAGCCTGCTGGATTCGGTTCGCACTCTTCATGGAATTATAATATGTCATCATCAGATTCCAGGTCTATTGACAAGCAGTTTCAGAAACTGTAAGTTTTTCTACCCATTCATATTCTATTCTTTTGGTATTTCTACAATTTACGTTTGGTTTACTAATAAGAGCAAATCAATTTTATGAGTGGATGCTTTTGGGTTTTGGTCGTTCTGGGAGATAAGTACATGGCCATGAAAATTTTGAATTGAGATTGCTCTTTCTTTTTGCTTCCATATTTATCTGCAATTGATTTTTCTTTTGTGCATTTATACGTAGAAGTGGATTTCATATTGCGGGTTAATAGCAGACACTCCTTCCTGTATGCCTCTCCCCATTCCCACCAAGCTTCCATTTTTGTCTGCAATTGAATTTTCTTTTGTGCATTTATATGTATAATTTTATAAGTGGATTTAATATTGCAGGCTTAAGAGGTGACGGTCTTTCCTGTCTACTTCTCCCCATTCCCACCTGAAAAACAAAGTAAAGAATAAGCATACAAGATAATGAATAAGAGTGTTTTGTTTTAACAATTTTTTTCTTGTTATAGGCAGGCAGAAGATATCATGTTTACTGTTTTTGTATCTGACTGGATCAAATTCTAATGATTTATTCAAATGTTCTGGTTGGTTAACTACTATTTCAATTAATTGTGCGATTTTCATTCAGCACATTTTAGTATGTAGCACACTTTTGTTTTACATAGCATATACGTTTCTTTGTATCCTTGTGATTTGAGGAGCTTCTTGAACATTCACGATATATTTCTAAAGCAAAAAAAAAAATCTGGAATATTGAAAGAAGAATTGTGATTATTATTCTTTTTCCTTCGCAGATCTCTTAGTTTACCTGCTCCAAATAAGGAGACTTTGTCCAGACACTCATTTTTAGGACCAAATGGCCTTCGAGGCCAATGGCTTGGACCTAGTGCTGAAATAAAGGTATACCAGAAGTGTGGCTTCCTTGTGCTGTCTTAACGTGTATTATCCCTCTGATATTTGTTGAAATATAGGATTTTAGGTATAGAGGGGGCAAAGCACAGAATAGACATTGAATACTCTGTAAGATATTGTGATGTTATGTATTACAAAACATATCGGCCATAACTTTAATCCTTATTTATACTATTACAAGACTCAGTGCTAGTTAAATGAGGAAATAAATCATGATATATGAGGAAACATTGGGAATCAATCTAAGGAGATAATCTAAGATACTCGAAAGATACTATGATATATTTTTCATATATTCTAAACAATATTGATATTTGATATTGTGCAGGTTCAATATCCAAGCAGTGATCTCACACATGCCAAGGATTCAAGGTTTGACTTTCGTATCTAATTTGAAATTGAGTTTCATGTTCTTTTTATGTTTCATGTTCATGAATTTTTGCTGTACAAATTGCATAATTCTCATGTTGTTACTCTTTATTATTTGTGCTTTTGTGGTCAATTTCTCCTTCAATTACAGTTAGAATTCTTCTTTTCAAACTATTTCTGTTATTTCCCCTCTCGTTAATATGTTTTTCTCATTGTGAGTTTGTAATGGCATCTGACTGAAAATATGCTGAAATTTGAATGGCAAATATTGTTCTCTGGCGTTCTGTGTTTAGTTTTGTAATTCTGAAATCTAAAACATCCCACCACTTACTGTTTTTTGTTGTTCACACTGATAGCCTGAATCAGGCTGGGCTGTATGACATTGTGGCAATTAAAGATGGTGATCAAGGACCAGTTACATCCACAATGGACTCAGTTCTCTCCTTGGATGATGGAAGATGGTTGGGTCCTTCTGTTGAATCTGGTTCTTCTGTTGTAACTGAATCAAGGGAGGACCCCTTACAATCGCTCAACATCAGGCAACCTTTGCCACCTCCCGTTCTTGCACAGGTGCGCCCAGAATGTGCCCATATTCCTCCTTCAAAAGTTGCAGATCCAAGGCCAGGACCGGCTAAATCTTCTCATGATTCTGAACATGGTCCAACGACATATCAACACCTACATATTGTAAGCCTTCTTTTAGTTTTCTAGTTGAAGTGTGTGACATATATCTTGGATTTTCTCGGTCATTTATCATGACTTGTTCTTATTTGTGTGAGCTTTGGCTCTTCTAGTTCTTATACTAGGTGAAAGTTATAATAATATCACTTTATGTTTCAGCCTGTCAAAATGATGGAAGATTTTCTGAGATTAGCTTCACAGAACACTCGGAAGAACTTAGAGACATGTGGTGTTCTTGCAGGGTCCTTGGTAAGAGATATTGTTATTTTGTGTGCTTTCAAGTTCCAAAAAATGTATTGGATGATGATTTTAACAGTTTTTGTACTTGCAATTTGAATGGCTCTAGAAAAAAAGGGTATTCCATATCACGACACTTATAATCCCAAAGCAGGAATCAACCTCAGACTCGGTAAGATAATGTCATATTTTTTCTTTTTTAGTTTATTTTACAAGCTATTATACTCTGTCCTTTGCAATTCCATGGTTAAAAAGCTTCAGTATATCCTGGCAGACAAAATATAACATTAATATTACTTTGAGGTTGTGGTGCACTGATGTGGTGATTGGTGAATCCTGCATGATTGGTAATTATATCTGATATAATTTCGTAACGATTGAGTTGAAATGCTGCTTCAACCTCCAATGTTACTGTAAATTATAATTATTAGCACTTATTTTAAAAAACAACTGGTTCTTTAGTCAATTTTAGCGAGTTACCTTGGGCTTTAAATGATTGTGATAGAGATCCCTTGTTGCTGAGTTGTACATGAAGAATGGTAGGAAGAAAGTCTGTGGATTAAAGCATGGGCTGGATGGGAAATACTAAAGCTAATAACCTGCACGGCATAGCAGACTGCCTGCATGGCAGGAAAAGGATGAGAAGGGTATGAGGTTGGTTGAGTTGGGCTAAAAGCAAAAAGAAAGGAAAGTAGAAGGTTGGCATAATTTGAATGATGAATTTGGCCTTAGGGCTGGGAGGAGCAAAAACTATATCACGGTGTTTCCCTTACATGTTTTATGTTTGAGGAAGAGTGAACTTTTCCGGTGGTTGGGATGTCTGTCATTGGGGCTTATGTCAATTTTTATATCAAATACCCGGGTTTCTATGAGATTGTACAAGGAAATACTGATTTTATTCATTACAAATGGAAAAGGTATAGTCATAATTGCATACTGTATATAAATCAGTAAACTCCAAATGTCATTTCAGTCCCTGTGATTTTAAAACTCCTTCATTAGTCTCTGACTTTTGAAAATGTCATTCACTTTTGTCTTTTTTGGTGCAAAATGACACTGGAAAATAAGGTAGAAGACTAAATTGAATTTTTTGCAAGCTGAAAGGCTGACAGTTTTTTTACAAACTTTTATTACTAAAATGTCTAACTTACTCAATCGTGAGAACTAATTTAGGACTTTACTAATATATTAATAGATGTAGCACATTATCAAGTACTCATTCTATTTGGTAGATTCAAAGAATTGTTATTGTCACGGTTCATTAAGTTTTTTTTTTTTTTTTTTTTTTCTTTCTGTTTTTTTTTTTTTTTATTTGTGTATTTATTTTATTTTTTATATTTAAAAAATTTTTTTTTTTTATGTTTATTTATTTTTTTTTTTTTTTTTTTTTCTACTGTCTGATATTTTTATTCAGCAATGGTGCATCTAATTGAATTTTAATATCCAGTGTCAAACGTTGAACGAAGAAGAAATATTTGAAGTTCAAGACAGCTTATCACTTTTTCCTTTAGGTTGGATACATGTAAGTGCCCCACTAATCTCGGCTGTTGGTTAGTCGTTCTTTTAATTATATTCATGTGTAAATATTCTTCTACCCTGGGTGGCGTGATATGAAGCATTGTTTTTTTCTGCTTTTATCCAGAATTCAAAGGCTTATGATTTCTAGTAAAAGTAGTTGCCAAAAGAAACTTTTGTTGATGTCATGTTAAGTAAGGATAGTAATTATTCATCAACTCTGATAGAGTATTGGAATTGAACTGGTTACACTAAAATTATTAAATAATTTACTTTATTCAGTAATTTCAACATGATTAATATTACACAGATGATAAAAAAGCCAGAATTTTTGCAGTTTGTGGGGGGCTTTTTGGTGAAATAAAGTTGTGGGGAGTAGGGACCTCATGTAAGAGTCAACAGGCATGCCAATTGCCAAATCATTTGGTGAAAGTTTTTGGCAAAATAATTCTGACTCACATTTTTGCATTTAATATTGCTTTGAGGAAAGCAGAAAAACATAGTGCACTTGGTGCCGCAGATGAGTTGTGGTAAGAATTAAAGGAAGAAATTCATCCTTTTCAGTCTCTTTACCTGCTGGGACTTTGGGGTTTACTTTGATGTAAGGAAAAGAAAAACTAGTAGAAAATTGTATCTTACTATTTGGTTCTTGGCAAAGATTTTTCTCTTTCTTTTTTCTAGTAGTTGCTACACCGTCTCAAATCTTTTTATCTTTATTTTATAGATGACCTTATGCTATTACATGCTGATGTTTTGACGAGTGCATCAATAGATTTTACTCTATTAATATGATTGAAGATAGCAAGCCTTCTAATTTCAAGCAGACTATATTAGTGTCCTTTTTCTGTAGCTCTTACATTTTGTTTTTCTTTAACCCACTTTTAGTTTACAAACTTTAAATTTCAATTTATCTTATTTCTTTCGATTTTTCAGACACATCCATCACAAACTTGTTTCATGTCTTCTGTGGATCTGCACACTCATTACTCATACCAGGTAATAGATGCCACTGTAATTTCAATTTCCTGGCTTTTCACATATTAAAATGTTAAAGCAGTTGTTACAGCCCTCGTATGTTTAACTAGGGGCTTAGACAAGAAACAGTGGTCGTAATGCTAGATAGTTGATTTCTTTTGATAGTGATGTTTGTGCAGTTTTTAAGAAGATACAAGAGAGTTGATAATATCATGCACTTTAACCTAGTTTTCATGAGAATTTAGGGTATAATGTATGAAGGCCTAATAACTTGGATTATTTTAGTAAAGCTACTGGAGTGTAAGCTTTATTTTCTCAATTTAATAGAAGAATTTGGAACAATCACCATACATATATATATTTCTTTCTGATTGTACCTAACTGTATATTTTTGGCTTCGATTCAGATCATGTTACCAGAGGCAATTGCTATTGTCATGGCCCCTACAGATACTGCTAGGTAAGTAATTGGTGTATTTGTCATCATCATTGCCAGATTAAACAAGGAAATATTTGCATTAGCTTGATCGGAGTCGGAGTGTTGACCTTCATTTTACATAACTTTTTCCAAAAAACTTGTCAGACACTTAAAATCCAATGACGTGATCTTAGATTGGAATAGGGAATGATACACTCCTTTGCTTGTGATGGATGGATGGAGTAAAGATCAAAAGCATATTCACGAGTTTAATGAATGATTTCTTTTTTCTTATCTAATTTACTCAAAGGGCTTTTAATTCATAGATCATGAATAATGTGCATGCTATAATTGTTTAACCTTTTTACGGTGGGGTTATTAGATGGTTGAAGAACAATAGGGTTATTAGATGGT
>Ga0099825_1008435_pt1 | contig 12208 bp, 9 predicted proteins | sample SiratroredBW_FD_76838 | JGI IMG/M metagenome (GOLD analysis project Ga0099825, IMG submission 76838) | Root nodule microbial communities of legume samples collected from California, USA - Siratro red BW | ecosystem: Host-associated > Plants > Roots > Nodule | place: USA: California | collected...
ATATATATATATATATATATATATATATATATATATATATTGTTACAATAAATATACGTTAATGCTAATAATTGTTTCTTATTTATAATTTATACCTTCTTTACATTTTTCTAATTATTTTAGTTTGATAAAATGAATAAGGAGTGTTTTGTAATTTCCAAAGTCAAGGGTATTTCGTAATTTCCACTTTATTTACAAGGACTATTTCGTAATTTTTAATTTCATCCCTTCAAATCTCTTTACATGAGCAAATATCCAATCCTGCAAACTTAAATGAGTAGTACATTTGGGAATGAAAATTAACTTGGTGGAATGATTTCTTTATATATGTCATTTCTACAAAAAAAAGTCTTAATACTTTAACTAATTTTAATGAAAAAAAGTAATCATTGATTTGTAATAAAGAATCATAAAATGAAGTATTCTTATCTTTGCAATATCATTGATGTTATCATTGTAATGCTTATTGTAATGCTTATTCTCTAAGTAACATTTCTTTTCAAAGTTTTGTGTAATTATTGATTTAATTTTTCTTTGATAATCATATTTTTGAAAGACTGAAGACTTAAGACTTTGGTATAAATGTCAGCTAGTTGCTCTCTGATGGAAATGGAAAGTAAATGCATGAGACCCTTATTCAATTTTTCTATAACAATGTGACGATCTATTTTTATGTGACATGTTTCATATGCTCGTGAAACACTGGTTGCTGCAATATATATAATGTATCTTGCTGAGTCATTGTCACAATATAAAAAAGACGGTTGTTCAAAAGAAATTTTGAAATCTTGAAGTAGATAAACTAAACATTGAATTTCACATGTCTACAACTTACCATCAGTTTCTTTTATTTTCAGTAGGGGCAACTTAGTCTTTTCATGAAAGTCAATTTTGGAATTTAAAAGATTATGGAGGTGGAGGAAGAAGGCATCAAATTCCTATATTCCCTTGATCCAAAATATAAGGCCGAAATTCTATTTTGTACTTGGCCCAAAATACAAGGTTCAAAAATAAATTATATACTACTTTGTACAATTTGTACAAGTAAAGGTGTTATAATCTTGAAACTCTTAAGTTTTTATAGTGATCTTTTTGAATGTTGAACTTAGACCCAAAAGTTAGTTTATTTAGAAGTACAACCTCTTGATAATCTTCGTGATCAAAAATATAATTCAGAGATCTCTTTATTCTTATATGCAATCTTAAAGACAAGATTGTATCATAATTACTTTTTTAAATCTTTAAAGTCAAACTTTCAACTACAAATAATTTTAAATATTTTTTTATTATGTATATAATATTTATATATATAATTTTTATTGCATAAAAACATTAACAATTATTATCATAGTAGATTATAGTTATACTAAAATTTAAAATTAATATTTATTACATTCTAAATATACTTATTTATCAACCAAAAAATAAATTATAAATAAAAATAAAAATACATATAGTTACAAAAAATGTTAAATAATATATCATTATTAATTAACTATCATGAAATAATTAAATAAGATAAAACTATAAACACTTAAACAAACAATAATAGTTATAAAATAATTAAATAAGATAAATTAAGAGATACTCCACTATATAATTATTGTTATAAAATAAATAAATAAGTATACAAATATAATTATTTTCTTTTCTCTTTACCTACACATTTAAAAAATTAAAATAAAATTTATTCACATTTACCACTTTGTCCCGCTGTACGACTCCTTAGATTGTTTTTTTCGTTTGCAAACGAGGAGTGTGTCAGACTGTATTTATAAGTCAGATCTCATAATTAGATTTTTCTTGAAATTCAATTGAAATGGTAACTATTTTGATTAGTCTTTGATTTTGAAATTCATATTAGAAATGGTCAAGTTTTGAGAGGGAAAAGTCCTCCAACATACACGTGAAAACTTATGTGTTCTCTTTTTAACTTTTTTTGTTGCATTTTTTACTTTTTACTTTTTTCCTATTAAATAATTATTTATTTTTTTTCAGTTAAATAATATATTAAAATTTTAAAAATAATAACCCATTTATATTATCTAGCAATAATAATAATAATAGGATATGTTATAAATTTGGAACGTTATAACAATCACTATTATCATTTTTTTTTTGTTTTAATTGTTATGTTATTGTTTTTATATTATTATTACGAATAATATTGTTAAGACTACAAATAACGTAATTATTATCATCATGGTTATTATTATTAGAAATTAAATTATTATCATTACTTTCGCTACCAATATTTGCTACTATCTAGTTTTATTATTGGTGTATCAAGCATTAGATAAAAAGGTGATGATACTTTAATACTTTACGTATCATTATTTTCATTTGATATTATTACGTGCCAAAACAATTTTTTTTTATTCACTTGTATATGTGTATTTATATTTGCTTTTCGTTTCCTGTTTGTCTCTTTTTTTGTTCTTTTCTTTCCCTATTTTCTTCGTTCTTCTTTTACTCTCCCCTCTTATCTTATCCTCCATTCTGACGTGCGTTTTTTCATTCTGACGTGCGTTTTTCTTATATGATTATTATATTTTTATATATGTCTTGTGTTTTTTTTTTTGGCGTTGGTGTAACATTCTCTGTTGGTACGATAGGATATTTTCTATTGTTGGGATTGTGTGTTCGTGGTGGTTGGTGCGGTATGGAGTATTGATGTGTTTTAGTATTTTTTGGCAAGTTAGTTGGGACAATAAAATTGATATTAGAATAAAGGTATGATATTTGTTACGGAAGTTGAAATGTCATTCTCAGCAAACCTGAAACATAGGAAATTACTTGGACGTGGGTTTCATGCCTTTTAAAATGAGTTTCATAATTTTCTGTACTTTTAGTTTGACCTTATTCGACTATAAATGGAAGGACATACTTCTTTACACAACATTAGAACTATATTTTTTTCATAATTAGAGGCAACATGAATGGATAAGGTTCTTATTTTCCTAATTTGTTACATGAGTTCAAAAAAGTGTTTTTCAACAAACCTAATACCTAAACAAAGGAGTTTTAAAAGAGTTTCATAATTTCTTGGAAGTAGGCAGTGAGCAAGGTTCTGATATGTCACATCCTGTCAAGGGGTTTTGAACATATGTTATACATATGGTGAATAACAACCCAATGTCTTAATGTTGGCTAGTATGATCAATCAATGCATAAAACTCTTTATGATTTCTCTAAATAAGTTCTACTCACACAATGTACAACCTTTGACATATAATATGAAGTCAAATTATGTAGAAAGATTATATGGTTTCATTGACAACTTATGTGATAAACTTAAGTGTGGTTTATGCACCCACAAAACAGATTGTCCAAAGGACCATGTATAATTCCAACTTCTTTAAATGATGTGTGTCCTTCAACGTTGTTTCCAGTAAGGTCATAATAAATCCAAATTATGAAACTCAAGTCAAAGGCTAAGCATAAAGTAGTAGGTGGTTAGCAAGGTTATGATACGTGGCATCCTGTCAAGGATTTTTGAACATATTTCATACATATGGTGAATGATAGTCGAATGCCTTAATGTTGGCTGATATAATCAATCAATGCGTAAAATTTTTTATGATTTCTCTAAATAAGTTATAGTCACATAATGTATAACCTTTGACATATGATATGAAGTCAAATTATGTAGAAATATTATGTGGTTTCCAATGATCAGTTATGTGGTAAACTTAAGTGATTTTATATACCCACATAACAGATTGTCCAAAGAGTCATATAACTTCAACTTTTTTCCAATAAGGTCATAATAAATCTAAATTATAAAGCTCAAGTCAAAAGCTAGGCACAGAATAATAAGGTTAGCAAGGTTCTGATATGTGACATTATCAAGGATTTTTTTAACATATGTCATACATATGGTGAATGACAACTCAATGTCTTAATGCTCGCTTATATGATCAATCAATATATAAAACTTTTTGTGATTTCTCTGAATAAATTATACTCGCATAATAGGTAGTGTTTGACATATGATATGAAGTCAAATTATGCAGTGGTTTCCATTGACCAACTTATGTTGTAAACTTAGGTTTTATACACCTACAAAACATACTTTCTAAAGGACCATATATAATTCCAACATTTCACCACATCAGGTGCCAGCTTAGGCTTCACTACAAAGAGTGGCTTTGGTGCCATTAATGACCATTCCAAGTTGTATATCTATACCCTAAAAAAAAAAAAAGAACAAATAAATAAACAAATATATAGGAAAATAGATTTAAAGAAGAGTAAAGGTAATATATGTTAAACATTATCCTTCTCGAACCTTTACCAAGATGCCTCTGATCACTTCCAAGATCACTGTCACCAACAATCATCGAATTCTCCCTCCACACTTTTAATACTGAACTTCTCACCTCGCTCACAGGTTCTTTCCCTTTTTGCATCTAAATTCTAACTTTCTCCCTTCTGCTCTCCAACCCGATTCTCCCATCGTATTTCCTGTAGTGCGTTCTCATACATGTTTTCACAACTTTTTCTTTATTTTAACCCACATCCTTAATTTTCTCTCTTTCAGCTCACATACTTTCTTTTTCTCCAATCAACGCTTCTCTTTAATGTTTTAAAATTTACTTTTATCTGATATTTTACCCCTATCTTCTAAATAAAAATTGACACATCAATATCAAGTCATCAGTGTCAAATGAGAATTACTCCCTCATCTATATCAAAGTAACATTATTATTATTTTTAATAGAATTGATGATTCTTTTACTTCGTATTTTATATTTTTAATTTTTAATTTTTCTTTTATATCTTAGTGTATGATATTATATTAACTTGTCCCAGTCCATAGAACTTAACCTAGGACAAAATAAATCCCACATGATTAAAAAGTCTACAAAAGAAGAAATCTATAGATCTAAAATGTCCATGTTATATGGATCAGAGTCAATTCTTTACAAAGTAACATATTTCCTTTAAAAATGACAATTTCAAAAAATTTACTTAAAAAATATATAAATGAAAAAGGTTGATTTGGTCCCACTTTTAGGTTTGACAACATAATACAGTGTAAAATAAAGAAGTAAAACATATATTTTTATATAAAACAAAAAAAAAAAAAAACCAGAAATCCAAGTAGTGATGTTCTCTTCATATCTTCATATAATATAAAAAATAAAAAAGAAATAATAATGTTAAATGAATATATAATGTCAAGTTAGTATAATCATGGAAAATTATAATTAACCATAAACTAATAATATAAAAAATTTAATTTTTTTAAGTAATTGAATAACCTGAAAAAAATCAGAAAATTATTTAATAGACTCAGAAATAAATGAGTGTGAAAGTTTTGTTTAAGTAAAAGAATGTAATATTTTCATAAACTTATCTTAAGTTACTGAATAATAAATAGAAATTATAACCTTATTTACATAAAATATTAAATCATAATTATTATTCAGTGGATAAATAATATTTCATAAGAGAATTAATTGGTTAAGGATCTAATTGTAAATATTAAGATTTTAGTTAGAGATTAAACTATAATTATTAAAAGTTTCAGCTACTAAGTTGTAAATGAAAAATTAATTAAGAATCAGTTCATAATTAATGTAAAATTTTGACTAATCTATTTATAATTTAAAAATTTTAGAAACTCATCCATTCTAGAAAATACTTAAGAGTAAATTAAAATTTTATTTTAACATTGTAGTAGGTCAATTCACTTTCGCGTTCATCCTATAATCTAATGTATATGAATGTTTGGAATTGAAACTTTTTTTAACTCACTTATTTCACACGTCAATAAAATAAGACATATTTTAGGAAAGAGTTGAAATAGATCTATCAACCACGAGTTAATCTTATAACTCTAATTATATCTTGCAATCAAACAAACGTATAAGATATTTAATAAGAAGTTTAAATAAATTGGATTTTTACTATAAATTACAGTCAAGTTATTTTTATAAAAGTACTTCAATATAATTTTTCCCAAAATTAAAGAATATAAATTAATTTTATATATTTATTTATTGTAAAAATATTAAAATTTTCAATTTTATTTTCTTCTATATAATGGGGAGAATTTTATCTAAACGAACAAAACCAAGGATGTTGCTTGGGCAATTCCAATTGTATTCAAAGCTCATTGATATTGGCACTCCTTATTGGTATTTAAATCTCTCAACGTTCGCCTCTTATTGTTTTTGAGAAAAATGTTTTCGATGGATACAAGTTTATGTTGTGTTAACTTTGTTTAAAAGAAAACTAATACAAAGAAAACACATTTCTGTTGTATTATTTTGTAAAATTAATGCTTTCCATTTTATTGTGGTACTAGAAGGTGTGAATTCAAATACATAAACAAGTTCTGTTATGATATTTTTTTTTATAAAAATAACCAATTTTATTGTTTTAATTTTCTTCAATTTGTTTTATAAAAAAAAGTTTAATAGAACATATAGACTTGTTTTTGTTAGGGTATTTCTTTAAGAAATTACTACAAGAGAACCAAGATTACGTTATATATATATATATATATTTAAAATAATACCATAAACAGAAATATATTTTCTTCAGAGGTATTTTTAACCAAACGACAAAATAATATTTGTTTTCACCATTGGAGGGTGCTTGAATAGTAACTAGGAGATGTCAATAGCAGGATCTGTGTTCGAATTGCGAAGCGCAATCAGAGTTTGGATCCTCCATTCGTTGATGACTTGTAGACTGCTTCTTCTTACACTTCTATAGCTTCTTCATGCACCTTTATAAAATTTTATATTTTCAAAATATTCTTATGAAAAAGACTTAAGTGTACTTTGGTAAGTGAAGATGGTGTTATGATGACTTCCAAATTAGTCCAATCCGACGAATGTATTTCAGATTATACCTTTTAAATTTTAATTCAGAAGCTATTTTTCTACTCCGGAATAGACTATTCTGGATTTGTATTCCGGAATAAATTAACTTAGAAGTTAAAATTAAACACATACTTTGAAAATATTTTCAAATCTGAAATAACTTTTAAAATCTAAAAATAGTTTTCGAAATGTGAAAATAATTTTTAAAATTTAAAAATAATTTCTAGAATCTTTCAGGTATAATCCGAATGTTATTTTTAATTTTGGAAATCATTTCCACATTTCGGAAGTTCTTTCCGAATCTAGAAATATTTTTCAGATTGTATAATCTTAAATATGATTTTACGAAAATCACTTTTGAGGATGTAGGTTGAAATGAATGAGAATATTAAGATTATTTACTAGATTTATTTAAAAGCATTTCAATTTTTTCCATGTTTTCTATAGAGGTACAGGAAGAAGTCTGACTTGTGTAAAATAAGCCCAAACAAAAAATAAACATAAAAAACAGAAAATACTATTTTTGGCGGGCTTATCATGTCCCATATTTTCTTAGGCCCATTTTCATAATCAACGTAATTAAGAAGTGGATAAATGAGGAAGATCCTTTTGTTCGATATAAATGCTCTTTCATTTTGTAGGTTGTATTAAGTTTGTTTCAATTTAACCTTCGGAATTTTGAAGTGATTTAAATAATGTTTTCATCGGTTTAAAAATAACTCTATTGATATTTAAACATAGTGGTGGTATAATTGTCACAAACACAACATATTTTTTTTTTAAAGAATGTTACTACAGACAATGGTGATTAAAAAATGCTATTGGCTAGATCAAGAATCAAGAGAGTTATATCCTCAATAAAGTGAAACTGAATAAAAGGTAAAGGATAGAAAATCATTTATATAATTTAGAAAAAAATTAAATAGGAAAAAGATTAAATAAAAACATGTGAATTCTTATAAAAATAAGAAAGTTTGGTTTTAAAAAGTAGGAAGAAAACTAAAAAAGATATAGAAATAATATGTGATACCTGTAATTTTCAATTTTTTTCGCTCTCACATTTCTTTACCATCAAACACATTCACCTTTTTATTTTCGCAATTCCCATGTACTGGATATTTCCTTTAACAAATAATGGGTAGGAGAAAAAACTACGTTATACTATACATACAAGTTTATTATGAGTTTCCTCATAAGTATTTCTAAGGTTTTTTTTTCTTAAACTAAAATTAATTTATCCAAAAGTTAAAAATAAAAAATAATGAAACTATATAAGAGAACTTTACAAATTAACTTACAGATAGAGGGATAACGATGAGTTCTGTCAAACATATTGTAGCTAAATTATCTTAAAGTATTATAAGTATTGATCATTGTCTTCTAAATGTTCCTGTATTATTTTGAACAACCAAACTATATTGCAGATCCAAAAATGTAACTTGTAACAATGAAAAACTACTCTAATGTATGAAAAAAATGATCTATTCATGTGTTATAATATATGTAATTTTTTTTAAGAAAATAAAAACATAAAGGAAATGAGAACAGTAAAGATAAATTAAATAATATGAAACAGGATAATATATATATGATTTATTTTTTATTTTAGAAAGATAAGGATAATTATTTTTTTAATAGCCTATTAAGATAAAGGAGACTCCTCGTATCCATAAAAGATTATTTTATCTTTTATTCAATTCTTTTTTCTCATTTAAACTTTCAAAATTAAACCTTCACCTTTAAATTAACTTAAACTTAATTATTATTTTCTTAATTCACAACTTAAAATTTAATTTATAGGATTGTTATACATAACATAACACAATTATACTTATTTTTCTATATATATATATATATATATATCAGTTTATAAAATAAGAATATAGAATTATAAATGACGATAAATTTACATCTTAATTCTAAAATACTTTTAGAATGCAATATGTAAAGTTAAGGACTTGTTGAATTTTACACCAACATCTCTACTTTGGTGGTAGCATTTTCTGTTTTATGTAGGGTGTTACATGGTTGTACATGGATGTAAATTTAAAGTGAATATGACTTTTTTGACTTTAAAGGACTTAATGTGATCTTTTAGATGTATGAAGTATCTATTGATCATATTTATATGAATGCTTTCCAAGACTTATTAAATGGTTTAATTGGGGAAAGAGAGCTAAATGGTGTTATAGTCTTTTTAGTTACTCTAACAATCTAATATGTATGTGACTTCTAGTACATCAAAAGGTATAAACAGTTTAAGTTCAGTGAAAAGATCAAGGAACAACCACCTAAGTCTTATGTTAAACATTAATAGCCTAAAGCATGAACAACTTCACCATAATTTAGTTCACAACAGTCAAAGAGGCAAAGATGTTTTTAGTATGATGGATCACATATTATCATAATGAGTCTCACGAACACGAATGTGAGACACTTTTTCAGAAATTGTCTTTCGAAGAAGAGCATAGCATCAGTAGGCAATTTTCAACATGTTGAGAATGAAGCTATTAGGCCTCAACAAAAGAGAACAAGAGTTATTCCATCGCAGTTTCCTCAACTACAAACTTGGAAATCTAAATGTTTTCCATGTAGAAAGGAAAGGTATTTTTTCAAAGATTGTCCTAACAAGAGGATAACTCTTATGGGTGATTTTCAGCAGATGGGGAATAATGGCAATAGACTCGGGCAACAAGGAATGTGTTTATTTTAGTAGGGGCTGACATTTCTTCATCGAGTAACTTGGTTAATAGTTGGTAATGTGTGAAAGTATATTTATTCTAGAGCGACACACTCTTTTATGTCTCAATTTTGTATGGATAGATTGGGTTTTCCAATTAGAGATTTTTTTTTTTTTAATTCTTGGATTCTACATCAAAGTAAGGAAAGAGTATAATGAACATTTGAGACCATTGTTGGAGATTTAGAGGGGTAAGCATGGTATGCCAAACCCTCTAAGTGAAAATTTTGGGTTGATGGAGGTGAACTTCTTAAGGCATGTGATATCATCTAGGAGTGATCTAAGTAAACCTAGCCAAAGAAAAAGGAGTGTTTATGTAAAAACAGGAGTGTTTATGTAAAAACGCCCTAAGACAATTACAGAGATAAGAAGTTTGACAGGTTTAATTGATTATTATCTGAGATTCATGGAAGATTTCTCAAATATAGTAATACATTTAATAGATGTGACTCACATACAATTAATCTTTTTGTATGGACTGACAAATATAAGTAGAGTTTTACAAAGTCAATGAAAGGGTTGATCACTACTTCAGTTTTAATATTTTTCTGAATTTTATAAAATTTAGAGTTTAAGATATTGCCAGTGAAGGAGAGGTGCATTTGTGTTGGGAGAAAATATATATAACAAAATGGTAAACGTGAGGTGAGAGAGTGTGCAAAATGTAAAGAGTGGGTGGTGTGGAAAATAACTGAATTAGTGGTGTGTGGCAATTTGTGTATGTGCTGGGAGAGAAAAAAGTGAGTGTGGGGGTATGTGCAAATTTAGTGGCGTGAGAGAAAAAGGGTGAAGGATGAGACTCAAATGAGAGTGGGGTGCGTGAAGAGAGAATGAAGGATCTGAGAAGGAGATTTTCTTGAGGACCCAAATGAAGAGACAGGGTGTTGAGGAATGCATGGGTGCGAGAAGAAAGTTTGACCTGTTGTGCAAGTGGGAGATAGGCGGTGCGAAAAGAGAAAATGAGGGGTCTGAAAAGGAGATTTGCCTGGGTCCCAAAAGAAGAGACAGGGGTACGAGAAGAAAGTTTGACCTGTTGTGCAAGTGGGAGATAAGGGGTGCGAAAAGAGAAAATGAGGGGTCTGAAAAGGAGATTTGCCTGGGTCCCAAAAGAAGAGACAGGGGTGCGAGAAGGAAGTTTGACTTGTTGGCTCAAGTGAAAGAATGCGATTCTCAGGAAACAATAAAAGGGGTACAAACAACATATCTCATTTATTTATTTTTTATGTAAAACATAATGGGTTGGGTCCAAATTAAATTTTTTTTTTCTGAAAATAAAATAACATGATAAAAAACAATAAAAACCTAAATTAATTACTCAAAAAAGAGATTTTTTTTTTAATTTTAAAGTCATTTTATTTTCTTATTTGAATTTAAATTTTAATGTAAAATCTAAGGATTGGAATCAAACTACAATTTATATTTTTTTAAAATAAAAAAACCATAAAGGTGTAAACTAATTATTTTGAATTTCACTAAAGAGATTTTTTTTCAATTTTATAATATTTTTTTATAACACCTTTTTTACTTTTTTAATAAAAATAATTGAACATTTTTCTTAAATATTTTTATTCTTTTTTAAAAAAATTAATTGAAGAAATTTTTTTCCAATTTTCTCTAAAAGTAATTTTATTTGTTCGAACGAAATCTGGTATTGACATAGTGTAATATCTATATATTGATTTTGATAGAGGTAAGATTGAATATGACTTGTGATGAATATTTTATGTAGTAATTAGTTTCTTTCTAAAAACTGTTTTTTTGCATATTTCGCTCTAAGTCAAAAGATTCTCCCTCAAGCAAATCAAGTGAAAATTTGGACCTTTTCTCGGATTCATTTTTGCTTAAGCGAGAAGGTTTTCACTTAAGCGATAGAAGCACTTAATCTAGCACTCAAACTAGGATATTCTCGGTCAAGCTAAAAAAAGTCTTTTTTTTTTTAGGATTTGATATAAATAATTTATTTATGATTAAGATTGAATAGTATTGATGATTTTGTAATTTTTTAGATTGAGATTAAGAAGTGAATGAATGAATGAATAAGTAGAGGTATATGCATATGATATAACATAATGTTTTCAAGAAAGGACTGGCTTCTAGATCAATTAGGATGTCCATTGTCCAATAATTCTTTTAATCAAATAGATTTTTAATTAAATAGATGAATATTAGTAGGTAGTGAGAGTCAACTGTCTCAAGGTGACTAATTTTGTCTCATTTAGGAGAGATGTCTAGATTTGTAGTTTGAAGTTGTATGACAAGTATATATCTTAGGGTCTATTCAATGCATGAGTCTTAAAGAGATAGAGTCAAGTATATGTGTCATTATGTATATATATATATATAATGTATTATTGTATAGAAATGGAAATGATAATAAAATGTATAAGATGATTGATGAAAGTCAAAATTATAATATTTTAATCAAGATGCAAGTTTTAACTTTATTATTTTACATTTTAAACTCTATAGATCACCCTTTTCTTCCATATGTTAATTCATGTTTTTTTTTTTTTAATTCTGCTGTTATAATACGTTACACTGGAACAAATGATTTCATACTTCTTCACGAGTTGAAGTAGAGCCCATGATTTTGTTTTATGCATGATTTAATTTAATTTTATATTATAAA
>Ga0099825_1008437_pt1 | contig 12207 bp, 4 predicted proteins | sample SiratroredBW_FD_76838 | JGI IMG/M metagenome (GOLD analysis project Ga0099825, IMG submission 76838) | Root nodule microbial communities of legume samples collected from California, USA - Siratro red BW | ecosystem: Host-associated > Plants > Roots > Nodule | place: USA: California | collected...
AGATACTGAACAAATAGTAAAAAAAAAAAAAAAAAAAAAAAAAAGAAAGCTCAATAAGGATTCTGATTTTCCCGATCTAAACAAAAATGATTTATATTTTATAACAAGAAAAAAAAAAAAAAAAAAAAACTGAACTGCATTTCAAATGGAAAATGGTTACTGATTAAGAATAAAAATGAGGAAAGGGCTTGCTGTGAGTCAAACGCTTGGGAAGCAGAAGGTGGCAAAAGCCTCATGTGATGCCTTAGGGAGGAATAATAATTGGTAGGAACGGAATGAGGAAGCCAACAGTTGGATTAAGCTTGGTTGCAATTGCGCATGACAGGACAGGTAGGGATCACAGAGAATTGCGTTAAAACATGGTTGCCTCCAAAGAAAGTAATAAATCTAAGAGCTAAACAGACTTGACATCATTTCACTAAAGTAATGAGGTTTTACATCTTTAATGGATAATGGTCGTCAATTCTACTGGATTGTATGTATTGTGCATCCTTTCCTCCATCATACAGCCAAGTTCCATGTATCATACAGCTATAATTTATCAGAATATCAGAATATTCATTTTGAACCTATTTCTCCCAGCTTTACTTTTCCAAATGGTATATTTTCTTGATTGAATAGAGGTAGTTACATAGTCAACCATCATAAAACATATTTTCAAAGAAGCATAGAAAATGTACCACTCAACATTGTTCTGAATATGATTTGACAATTACAAGCTAACCAATTGTTCTAATTCTAAAGTCTAAATATAAACTGGAAATATGGAGCAATTGGAAATATCATTAAAAAAAAATAAGTAGTGAAACATAAACAAGCTCATGTTTATCATCTCAAACTCAAATGCAATACTATATATGACAAGTCCAAAAAGAAAACAACAGGCAAACTTCAATTTCTGTAATTATACAATCCTATCACTGGTTCTATCTCTTTTGTAAAAGTAGAAATGCCTGAGACAAAGAAAAATATATATTTTAAAATATCAACATTAGCACCCAATCAGTAAGCCTCAAATGGGTTGTTACTACAACACAGAGAAGGTAAAGTCAGTCAGTTGAGTCCAGAGTCAACAGATATATTTTACAACCAACAAGTTCTCCTTTGGTCCTTTGCTTTCTTCTCCATTTCCACTATTATACTGAAACTCCAAGATCTAATAAGGACAGTTTTTTTCAAGTGTCAATTTCTGTGCCAGCAAAGAACATTAAAAAATGGAAGACACTCCCGGTTGGGGCCAGACGTACATGAGATTTCTAAGGAATTATGACGTGATAATAGAACAGATAACAGCTTCTTCAAAGTTATCAAACACTTAACAACTTCAAAAAGGTTTTGTTTAACCAGACCCTAAAAAAAATACATTTCTGAGTAATTATAAGGCAGATCGAACTCATTGTACCAGGCCCTAACAAATAGGCTTTAGCTTTCACCGTGAGACTCAAAAACAAATTGTCTCCTCATACTCCCACCCAAAATTTCGAATTTTTATACAAATTAAATAACCCCAAATGCAAAAAACAGAAAAATGCAGATAGAACCAAATAAAAAACGTGCAAATTCAACAAAAGAAAGTATTATGGGACATGAGCTTCTAGAAGTATACCTGGAAGTCGCAGAGATACGTCTAAACGCTATATGAGGAATAACCGGAGGAAGCAGCGAGAAGAAGATGGCAGTATGGCACCGTGAGGGTTTAGGGTAGAAGGACACAAATACAGAAATATAATATAATTATAACAATTTAATAAACAAAAATAACCATAAAAAACATATTTCTTATAAATATAACCATTTAACAGAATAAAAAATACTTCTAAGATTAGTCCTTAACTTGTGAGGTTGGGTTTGAGGAAAGGTTTTTCATGTTAGAAATTTTAATTTAATAATTGAAACATTTTGTTGATTTAGGGAATTATTTATCATATTAATATAATAAGTCAATGTGATATTTTAATTTAAGTAATAATTTTTTAAATTTGAAAAGGTTCAAGTTTCACGTCTTGCATCATTTTTTACGTGAATCATATAGAAAAAGTATAAAAAATATAATTTTTTGAAAATGTTATTTTTTTATAAAGTAAATCAAATATGAAAATAAACTTGTTTTAGTTTCATATATTTGAGAAACTAAAAAGTTCTTCTGCACTAAACATTTTCTAAAGGGAAACGAAAAATAATATAAAAAAATAAATAAAAAATATAAAATAGTTATTATATTAAAAAATAATATACCATTTTAAATAATTAGAAATTTTTAATAAGGTCAACTTAGCATGTTACAATTGATGTTCTTAAGATAATAGTAGTTAATAAGATAGCATATACTTTTATTAAAGTAGATCAAATAAAAAACATGAAGTTAAAGGCATTTATTAATTTTTTTTCATATGAACACGTTGTGTGTTTACAATTATTTGCACATCTTGCTCAAGTATCAACTAATTTCAAAATATGCTCTCATGTTAAAGTAAAGTTCAAAACATAGTGTTCACAAACACAATATATGAAGGTATTCTAGAGGTGGAAATTCATGTATCTTAATTAAAGGAATACTAATTGCTGCTTCTTTTTACAATAATCTGTTCCTTTTCAGTTAGAAGCTACACATATATTTTTGAATTCTTGCTAAGAATTATATAGGTAACCTAACATATCATAGTTATGACTATGCCTACTACTCTTGCATCAAATGAAATTCATAGATCAAAATTCCAACTAAATTCTTCCATGATTTGAGTAGTGATTAAAAGTAAGCATAAAAGTAAAACATAAACTTACTAAGATATAGGAAAAGGGGACTAATACCTAATTGTTTTAAATCAACTAAACTATTTTTAACTAATTTTTCAATCCTAAATTTTACAGAATACACAAATAGTGGTCCTCAATTTTCTTTTGACATAATATCACTAGTCAAATTAAATATAAAATAAAGAACTAAATAACGTAAAACAAAGTTAATCGTGAATATTTGTTAGCGCTAATTTTCATAATAAGAGATTATCCATTGCTCTAGAAGTGTATAACTGTAGTGAAGATGGTAATCCTGAATAAATTGCAAAATGCAAGCAGTTTAATTGAATACATTTTTAATCAAAATCTGATAAAAAACCATCACAAACTTTACTGTAAAATTTACTTAGTGGAAAGAGAAGGATATCTAATTCGATGAAGTTCTTCATGAACTTACTGAAGTAAATTCAAACTAAAAAAGAGTTTATGAACTATTTTTATAAGTTACTTTTTCAAATATTCATAGTATCACAGTTTAAAAGAGTTCTTAGTAAGGTTTTAGTATAGAGAACACATGGTATACACTTTTTTCACGCTATTGCTCCATCAGTTTTGAGTTTAAACGAACTAAGAAGGGATTGTATATGTAATATTGAACAAACTGCAAAGTTGTGGATGTAAAAGAGTTATATTTAAGGTTCGCTTCACTGTCAGATGATGTCTTTGGAAACAAAAATAATACATGAATCAATATTCTGTAGTAACCTATCCATCGTTTTACATTCTGTAGAATACAAGACGAATCTTCATATGCTTGATAAATAAGAACCTAAAGGAACCTAGTATAAATGATAATCCTAACCTCTCATTCTTTTACTGAAGCGGCATAAGCAGAATACAAAATTTATGCCGCAAGAAATCAAAGTAAACTACAGCGTATCTCTTCAATGTAACTTTTGATTCTATTTGTCTGTGCATCATTTCTACCTCGCTAAACTAACTTCTTCGGGCATGCTTTTAGAATCATATTCTTCGCATGATGAAAATGGAGCACAACAGGAAGAAATGTCGATTCCAGCCACCTCCATAGCATCGCAGACCCATTCAGGAACATCACCTTTCGGAAACTGCAGCATGAACAAGTAAGTAGGTCTAACAGCTACTTGGATTGAAAAAGAATAATGTCAACACAAATATTTTAAAGGTCTCAATTTCAAAACTAAACAATAATAATGGCAAAAAAATCAAAATCTATCATATTCTGTTTTACTTTTCAAAGGTATTGCTCAAGTACTAAACTGAAGGGTATGTCTGGACAAGAACTTCCATGACTAAGATATGTACCGTTTTGGAAAAACTCCTTCTGGCCTTCAGGGTGCAATAGCCTGAGCTTGGCTAAAAAGGTTACCCCTTGCAAGGCCAGAGGTTTAATCTTTGCCTTTCCCTAGGTAACTAGCACTATACCATCAATTATCAGTATAACAAGCAAAATATTGTGTGATAAGAATTGCAAAGGGAAAGGGTAAAATGGTTCCCAATTAATTCAATTTACTTCAAGGTATAAGAATACCAGGAAAAAAATAAGTAAAAAGTATAAGAATACCAGGGAAAAAATAAGTAAAAAGTATATGCATGATAGTGTGAGACTTTTACAGTGTCATTTAATCTCTCATTGTCATGTATGGAAAGTTTGTGAAAATTGATAATAAATTCTTTAAACACCATAGCAACAATATTTTTTATTGGTTGATAGTGTAAAACTTTTTTGCTGACAGTATACAGCTTTTAAACTTACTGTTTTTTTTTTTTTTTTAAGAAGTTATTTGATTAATATTTGGAATAGTAGAGAGTACTTATGGACTTGCATGTATACCCGCTCCTTGATGGGGATCAGGATGAAATCACTCCACCTTCCGTTTTTAGCTATTTTTTTTTAAGCTTTAACAAGTATTTGACGGCAGAATTAACCGATCTATAACTAAAGCATAAAATCGGTTTAATGGGGAGGGGGTGTTAAGAAGACTTTGTTAAACGAAGAAAAGTCTATGTATTGTCTCAAAATTCAAGGTCGAAGCGATCTTCTCTAGCATACCATTTTGTGTAGAAAGCCACATACAAACCTAAAAAAAGAAAAGAGAAAAAAAGGTTATTGAAACATAAAGAAGGGAGGAAATTGTTGAATGGAAGAAATCGATTAAGATCAAAAGTGAGATAAAATGTGAGTAGAGAAATTGAATATGAGCGTACTCTGGGAACCTTCCTTCAACTATTGAAGAGTGTAGATTCCTACTGAGCTGCAAATTTTGGAGATGCAATGACTTTAATCATACACATTAACACAATATAGTTATAATATATTCCTTTTATCAGATTAGTACCTGCATCATGTAGTATAAATTATGATATGACAAAAGTTGAGATCCCATTGCATCTTTTGTCACAAGGCAATGGATGTAAGCCCTGGTATAGTTCTTGCAAACCTGTGACAGAATAAATAAACTAAAAAATGTGCTGGCTTCTGCAAAAAGATTTATCAGATAAAAAATTGACCTCCTAAAACATACCATACAAGAGCAAGTAGGATCAATTGGACGGGTGTCATCAGCCATTGCTCTGTGTTTTAATTTCAATACTCCCTGCAAATTTACAGGAAAAAAGTTAAAAAATATACTGACACATAAATGAGTAGAATTTATAGAATTATTTTAAAACTAGTATTACTGCAAATATATTAAAACCAGTGCAATAAAAAATTGAATCACTAGAGCCAATAGGGAGACAGAGCATCATTATCTGTTAAAGTTCAGTTTTTTCAATGTTGATGTATACACAATAATTGCAATTTTCTTATCAGTGTCTTAGTCCTTGTACAATTATTAGGAATAGTTGGATACATGTATAAGACTGTTGTGTTTGTGTGTGAAGAAAGAACGTCATAAATTATCAATAAAAAGGATAAAAAATGGCCACCTCAGGAATGAGAGCAGTGCCAAAGCGTGCTGTACGGGTGGGATACACGCAGTCATACATGTCAGCACCCAAAGCACTACAAACAACAATATCAAGAGGATAACCAACTCCCTGAAAGTTCATGCAAAATGTGATGACGTTACACATTTACACTGAGTATTTTTAAAACAAAAAATCGGTTCATATGATCAAGTCATTCTGACCATAACATATCGTGGCTTATTCTCTGGCAAAGCAGCAGTGCACTGAGCAACAACTCGCCAAAATGAATTTTTATCTTCGCCGCCTGAAAGACCACCAATAGCATAGCTGTGACAAAAGAAAATTATATTTAACCCCACATAACTATTGAAAAAAACTATTATTTCAATTTTCAAGACTCTTCTGTCTGCAGGTGTTCATATATAAAAGCAACTTGTGTCCATATGAAAATTATGTTCTTTGCTGGGAAAAAACCAAGCTCAAGTATAAGTATTCAAACATTACCATGTAAAAATACACGTTTTCCAGTGCTGATTGCAAGGGATGGTCTGTAAGGTTCATTCTAATTTGCGTAAATTCATAAAAGAAAACCTTTATGCTTCTAAATGTCTTCTATACTAGACCAAAGTCTTCAATATTATGTTTTCTAGTATCAATGGATGTCACTATATTTGGGACACAATCACACAAAAAAAAACAACAAACTAGGGCTTTTCCTCGCTGGATCAAGTTCAATACACGTTGATCTTAATATTTTTAATGATTTTGATTTAAGTTTTCTTGGCTTTCCTGTACCTCAATTTTGTCCCATAAATCATCAATCTCGACACTAGCAAAGGTCCCCAAAAAATGAAACATGGATATATATATATATATATATCAAAGGGGAGAAAACTAACAAGTTAAATGTATTTAACAATGTAAAATTATTTTAAGCTTAGAACTTGTCATAGTGCACATACGATTTATGAATAATTTGTTTAACCAAGTTCAGTTTAGGAAGGCAACTGTACCCAAAGCCAAGTCAAATCAAAGTGGCCAGTATGTCCAGTATTAGAAAAACCATAAACAGTTTACATGTTGACAAGAATTTACACCTACCCAGGCAAATTGCGCTCCACCAAACCTTTGGCACAGATATCCCTGATTACAGAATACCATAATTGATAAGCAATATACAACTTACACACTTGGTAAAATAGTAATTACATATAATGAAGAACAAATAGCAAGAATGTTATGTTTTGTGCTGGAATTCACCTCAATATAGGATCTAAACCACCTTGCACAATACCAAATAAGTTTTGATCATGAGGTCTTTTGTGAGCTGTTACATAAGGAAATGTGCATCGTTATTTGGCACGAAAAGTAGGCAGTGCTAGAAAACTATATGAATGGAATTAAAAGTATGGCCTATTTTTTCTATTCAACATTCATGCTAAAATAAATATCAAACCTTTAACAAACTGACCATGCGATATATCATTGACCAGAATTTTATACATGGCAGATGCCAAGTTTATAAATCACTTTCATCCTCTCTTCTATAACAAAGTATCTAATGTGCTAGTGATTGAATAAAAGAACTCAAGAATCGCCCTTCCAGTGTCTTTGTCTTTTACAGTTCTATCTTCTTTCAAGAAATACGATATACAACAGAAATGTGTACTAAATAATATTAAGAAAATATATTACTGCAATTAGGCTAGGTTTTTCATTATGAAGAAATAGCAATCCAATAACCAAGTGATATACAACTCAAACAGCCACTACAAAAGAAATGGAAAACAAAAATTTAGATGCTTGTTCCATTTCAAAGATGTGCATGGTTATCAACATTATAATTTACAGGATCTAGAATGTAAAGGTTATTTGGGTGATTTTTAAGTAAAGGAAAAAGGGATTGACTGATATGTTTAATGGTTGCTTCTCAGGTTAGCTTGAATAACGTGCAAGTCTGAATTTAAAATGATTTCAGTTGCACTCATGATTCACAATAAGGGAATAAAAAATTGAAAATGGGAGGATTACTTTCTTCTTTTGCATCACAAGAATAAGAATAGTTAGGCCAGAGTTTGTCAGGCGTCAAAATTCAATTCTCCTTTTTGTGACTCTCTAATCCACTTCAATATTACCTGCTATACATCTGTCTATCCATCTAAGTGTTCGATACATAGCTTCCTCAACTCGTGGACCAGTAATGGTGGTCTTTACAACATCATCGAGAGCCATAATGATATCTGCTCCAATTCTATTCTGCATAATTAATGACAAAACCAAGAAAGCCATAAAACAAGAGAGCAGCAAATCTTTCAAAATCCTTTACAGGTAAAAACTGTCACCACAACAAATGAATGTCTTAAACGGCTGAATTAAGAAAATAAGAAATAAAGAAACATAGAGGGAGAAAAGAAAGAACTGATCAAGTGAAATTGGCCGATTCTACAATACTAAAGTTATGTACAATGTCTATACATCTCTATTAAAAGACCAAGTGGGGACTTTTCCGTGTATAGAAAGAAAGAAATATCTTAAGAACATAAACAAAATTTTGAATGATTTACAATGAGTAGTCACGTTCCATTGATAGTAACCTGCAAAGTATTACAGGCTGTCTTGAATTGTCATTTGTAATATCTCTCTATAAACTAATAGTGAGAAAGATGAATGAAGAGTAGATAAGAACAGCAAAATATGCACAAGGGAGAAATGGAAAAGAAAGATAAAGGACAAAACCTTTATATAAGGACTAAATTCCAAATGTTAATGGAAGTTCTAAAGAAATATGAACCCTCCCTCAATTTGGAAAAACTGTAGAAATGACTAATTTAAAACAACGAAATATTTTATTTAAAAGCAAAATCACATTATGCAGACTACCGTGATTTCCTATACATTTTAAACACAACATACTAATTCGAGCAAAAAGAAGGCACCCAGATAAAATTAAAAGAAAAACATAGAGAAAGGCATTTTACTTACTTGGATTTGGATTGATTCCTCAGGTGTTAGAAGCATTGGTTTTCCATCAACTGGTGACTGCATCAAGAGAATAACTTTTGTTGCAATAATACAAATAATAAAAGATGGCCATATACTTCATTACAATAATTCCATAAACCATTACTGAATGTAAATTCTTTTATTGAAAAATCAATCAAATAAATGCAATCAATTGATTGTAAAATGACAACCACTATTCCATTAATTGCAAAATGCAAGGGAAAAAACACTTTAATATTATCCTATCATGCCTCCAAGGGATGTAAATGGGGGTGGATGTGAGTGTGGGTAGTGTTTCCCCTGTATCCATCCCTAGTTACATTAACAGGTATTCAGACTGGCAATGGAGGCCATTATCCATGGATAAACTACATGTATACCTGAATTTAAAAAACATAACGGGTCAACATGCATCATATATAATATGTAGTTATCTGTATATTAATGTGTGAGAGTGTATTAGTAAACCAGAAGTATGAGACTAAATAAGTAAATATATATTGATAAGTCATTTCTTTTTCTTTCAATTTCTCTAGAATTTTTTAACAATTTTGGACTATAAAACCTGAAATCAATATGGAATACTAGAAAAATTTAAAACTCCGTCCATGTTTGATCCAGTTAAGCACAATTTTCAGTTTGGCAGAGAACTAGGCAATTTTTTAGAAGTCTAAACTAATCCAACTCTCCAGTTTTAGAAAGTTTAACCAGTTTTCACTGTTTTGTGGGTTAGAAATGATTTAGGCGGTTTAGGGTTTAATAAAACTGGTATGCAGTCAAAGTTAGCAGTTTCGAAGACATGGACACAAACCAGATTTCAGAACACTGATCACCAGTGAAGCAGAACACACTTTTGAAATATTGTCTATATCTTCAAAAGGGAAAAAAAATACCTGAAATGTCACACCTTTTTCCGTGATATCAGCAAGATGCAACAGCGAAACCTAAAACATCAGTGAACCAGAAATGAATTCATTTAACACGGATCCTGAACATTATTATCAATCAACAAATGTATAGTATTGTTAAATCACATAACATATTTTTGTTGTTAAGCCTATTCTCACCGTTCATTTCTGATGAGTTACTTTCATCACTTCTCTTAAAAGTTACATATGTTCTTCATTTTGTAAGGTTACGCACTAAATGACATAATATATTACTCTAAATTATTCAGGATGAAAGGTAATAGTACGGTTGCTAAAATGTTAGAAATCACAACAGTACATGCAATGCTAATGAAAACTAGAACTAAATATACATAAGGTCATGAACTACCATTTGAAAGCCACCAGAGTCTGTAAGCAGACCACGTTGCCAATTCATAAAATTATGAAGGCCACCAACTTCATCAAGAAGCTCAGAAGTAGGTCGAAGGGCCAAGTGATAAGTATTTCCAAGTATTATTTGACAACCTATATCCTCAAGCTGGCTATTTGTCAATCCCTTTATTGTTCCTGATCATTCAAAAATCCCATCTATAAGACAAAATCGAAGCATCTCAAGTAAATCACAAGCAATGCACCAAATTCCTTACAAACCAAGACAATCACATCAAACAATGCAAATACCAACATTTAATATAGTGTTTTCCATGGACAAGCAATAATCATAAGAAAATAATTCACTTCAGAAAAAGAAACATAAATTGAGTATTGTGTTACAATTAAAGCGGAAACAATTTGGGAACAGCTAAAATCTTTCATCTAAATTTTTGTTCCAGTTTGGTCCCCTAAATATAAAAGGTTTCACTTTGATCACTTAAGATGTGTTTTTATTAGATTAGATTGCCACGGGTGACCAAATTAAATTAACGCAGTAGACTAAAAGAAGAAACATTTTGGTTAAGAAAAACACTGGACTGAGTGAAACTTTCTAGAATTGAACTAAGCAGACCAAACTGAACCCAAAAATACTTTAGCCAGTTGGGAACTCATTCAAAAAATGAACCTTGTTTTCTCAGTGCAAGCAAAGTTCTAAGGAGAACATAAAGCACTAGAAAAAATTTATTTATCGCATTGCAGCAGCAACCAAACAGGAAGAATCAGGAAGAATCAAGAAGTTTGAAGTTTGACCTTGCGTGCCCACAGGCATAAACAAAGGAGTCTGGCACACATGATGAGGAAGCGTCAACCGAGCAGCGCGAGCACGGTTGTATCTGCCAAGAACCTGAGTAAATAGCAGGATAAAACTGTTAAAACATCATGCACTAGCAAACACGACAAACACGTGGACATATATTATCTGTTATTGCATCCATCAAGACACTGCTCATTCAAACATTGAAAAGGAAAAAAAAAAAAAAACACTCAATGCTCGATTAACAAAATTCAATTTGATTCAACAACAAAGACAAAATCTCAGTAGAATAAAAAACGAGACAATGCGCCTTTGGCAAACCTCAAAAACAAGCGCCATGGAGGTTGTAGTATATCCTGACACAGAAAGAGGATCAGAATAAGGAAATAGGAAAAAAAAAAAAAAAAAGGGAAAAAAAAAAAAGGGAAAAAAAAAAAAAGAAAAAGAAAAAAAAAAAGAAAAAAAAAAAAAAAAAAAAAAAGGCGTTTAATAACAGAGGGAATGAGAAATAACTTACAGGTAGAGAGAGAGAAGAAGAAGGAGTTAAAGGAAAGTTAGGGTAGGTTAATGTGAAACAAAAGTGTGAGTGCATACCTTGGCGGCTGTGAAGTGCCTGCATATTTGTAGTGTTTGTTTTTAGTTTCGGTTTCAAACACAAACAGGAAGTGATGGAAAGGCTCGTCCCTCGAAACATGCTAACGACCCCGCTTTGACCCAACAATTTTCCTGTTCCTCCTTTCCTACTTTTTCATAAATCTAGTTTGTACCTCTTATCCCGGGAAGGGAACTTTACTAGGATAATTTTACCTACAATCTAAGGCCATGTGTCTCTCGGCTAGGGTCATAAATGTCTCTTACAAATGCTATTTCTAAATTTTAAAGTTACACTGGAGTTTTACTGTCTTCAAAAATATGAAATACAATTTTATTGGTAGACAATGTGAAGATTTTTTTATGAAAAAATATGAAATATCGAATGTTGTCTATATTTTTGCGAAGAGTCGTTCGATAACAAACTCAACACCGTTCTTTTCGAATGAAATAGACAAGTTTTGCTATTGTGTTTTCTTGAAAATAACTTCGGTAGGGTTTAGGGTTTACCGTTAATATTTTCTGTGCGTTTATAAAAAACACTTTGATAATAGTGAAAGTAAATGAGAATTGGTAAAGTAGATGAGAATTGGTTAGTAGGTAAATTTAGATAATAATATTAAGTTTGTGTTTCTTTTGACAGTTTTATCTTTTGTGTCAGCCTTTTTAGGCCTATTGTTCATTTAAGTGTATGTTCACATTTTTTTCTCTAATGCACAAATAATAGTTTTTGTTTTTTTTTTTTTTTTTTTCTTCCACTTTTAGTTATTTTTTTTTTTTTTTTTTTTGTCTTTTATGTTTAAAAAATAAAATTTATCTTTTATAATATTTAAAAAAAAACTATAA
>Ga0099825_1008446_pt1 | contig 12200 bp, 3 predicted proteins | sample SiratroredBW_FD_76838 | JGI IMG/M metagenome (GOLD analysis project Ga0099825, IMG submission 76838) | Root nodule microbial communities of legume samples collected from California, USA - Siratro red BW | ecosystem: Host-associated > Plants > Roots > Nodule | place: USA: California | collected...
TCTCGTGTCAAGACACGATCATCGCATACAGATCAAAACACAAACACAACTAGATAAAGGGTAAGTTAACCAATTTTTAATTTTAAGTAATTCAAAATCATTTAAAGCAAGTACAAGATTAACACACTAAAACACCTCGGGATTCATATCAGTCAATTAAATGCAATCATTTCAATTATAAGATCCTAACACACTACATACTTGAGTATATTTTCGGAAGACTCAGACTCGTGCATTGAATAGACCCTGAGATATGCATTTGTCATAATCTCCAAACTCTGAACTCACACAGCCTTCAAACAAGTGAATCATCAATCATGTACGGCAGGTTAGTCCCCGTGAAACTTTTCTGAATACACTTAGACAATACACTTCCTAATTGACCTAGGCACGGGTGTTTTCTTTACTGAAAACATCATACCTAGATCTTGACCACTCTATTAACACTTTTAATACCACATCACAATATATCTCTACTCATGCATTCATTCACTTTTCAATCTCAGTCTCAAAAGTGAAAGAAATCACTAAACCATCAATACAATTAAATTGAAATTATCAATTAATCTATTCTATTAAATTCATACATGACATTACAAAAGAATCATACAATCAAAACATAAAGTCTAAAAATTTTTTTTTTTAGGATTTAGCTTGAGCAAGAATCCCCTCGCTTGAGAGAAAATTATCTCATTTGAGCAAAATTAGTCTAGACAACACTCCAGCTCCAGGGCCATTCTCGCTTGGGTGAAATTACTCTCGCCAGGGCAAAAAATCACTTGGGCATAGGATTTCTCCCGTGTAAGAAAATAGTCCAGAGAGCATACTTGCTCTAGGGCTATTCTTGCCTGGGCAACTATATCCTCGCTTGGGCGAGACTAACTCCTCGCTTGGGCGAAATTGGACCCGAGAGCATCTCTCAGATTTCCAAGTGAACTCACTTGGGTAAGAGTGCCTAGCTTGGGCAAGTTATGCAGAAAAGCAACAATTCCTTATATGAATCATGCAATATCTACTATCTTAAAGCTATCATGCATGTCTCAGATGATTAAATTGGGCAAATATCAACTTGCATACATGATGATTGATCTATCTTAACATAGACTATCTATTCAACATAACAACATACCATCAATTTTCACAGAGACACGTCATACATGCAAAATCAAATCAACATTGTAAAAATTAAATTCCAATTTCAAACCTACAGAGAACTTTCATAGATACATTTTCACGTATATTAAAATCATTAACTTATCAAACCTTGCCCTACATTCACACCCAGATCCTACAAGAAGGCAGGTCAGCTTCCTTACCTTAATCACAACAGGAGTTTCTCTGTGAGCTCCAACAGTCCAAGATCCTCAGGAACTTAAACTTGTACCAAAGGACCTCTGATCAATGATCAAACTAACCTGCTAAGACACCAAACTCATAGAGGCATCATCTGATAGCTTAGAGGCCACATGCAAGCTCAGACAGCAGAGAAGAAAATCTAAAACTGGCTCTAAGAAAAGAGGGGAAAAAACGAACCTAATGGAGGTTCTCATATGATAAACTTGCTCTGTTATCTGCTACAAGTCCAATGATGGGCTTTGCTCCCAAAACTGATTAAAGAGATACGCGGAGGCTATAAACAGAAGTCACATGAAAGGAAGTGACAAGGGTTTAGAGAGACGGTGGTTTAAGTGAAAATAAGACTTTACTAACTTTTTCTATAAATACTTGTTTTCAGTTTATTAATAAAATAATTAAGTACTCATTCCACTTTTATTACTTCTACTCAAATGACATGTTGTTAGGCTGTTACAAAATTTTTTATCAATTTTTTATTATTGTATTGGCCACTCAAAATTGTTTTGGTCATTTAACAATCAAGTTTTTTTACTAAATTAATCTTGTAAAAATAAATTTATCCACAAATTTTTATCATCGTTAAAAGTCGTTTTTTAATTGTGCAAATTCACTTGCCTCTAATGCCATTATTAACAATAATCCAAAAGAATCTTTTTAATAATAATCCAAAAAAATCTTTTTAATGTTAAAGAAATAAAAATAATAAAAGAAAGAAAACACGTACTTTAATATATTGCACTATTTTACCCTAAAAGATATTGGACCAGTCTGTTTAAGTTTAAAAATAAAATACTTTTAAAAATAAGTTATTCTTACAAAAACAGAAATTGTATATATTTCGTGTTTAAAGGGCACAAATTTATTGTGATAATAAGCTACTCCAAGTGGATTATAAAAAAATAAGTTGTTGAGAACTACTTTTTCTACTTCTTTTAGAAAAAGGATTTACAAACATCTAAAAATATGCAATAAAAAAAAGAACCCAAACAAACTCCCTCATTAATTTTATCTTGTCCAACCTCCCGTATTGAGCAAGATCATGTATGATATCAATAATTTTAACTAGTACGACCATTTTTATTTTTATTTTTACTTTTCAAAAAGCAAGTATGATTTTTTATATCATTACCTGTGTTGTAATTTATTAGTCAATTATCATAAGATTTGTTCATTCATATTTTGTGGTTAAATTAATCTAGATTATTTGTTTTGTGGTTAAACACATGATTATGTATGAAAAAATAATATATACTGACAGTCAATACCATTTTCATCTTATTCTGCTCATCTTCAACTCTGCTCCACCACTATGTAAACCAACGACGAAGCGTTATACACATCTCAGGAATTGCATGACACTCAAATCACGGTCAAGGTTGGGATAATTGTGTAATTTAATTAATAGTGACCTGGTTTTCCATGCAAATTTCTTCTAAAAGAGAGGAAAGAAACTCACTCTCGTAGACTCCCACAAATCATTCAATCAAACTCGAATCAACCAAACATAGTCGAGCCACACAGCGTTAATAATTCTTAAATTATTCGATTTTACATCATATATGGCAGAACCTATTAATACATTGATTTCTTAAAATCATAAGTGGTTCTTGTAGACGATAGAGTTATAATTATTGCTAAGAGAATATATTTATATATATATATATATATTAAATCATGACCTCTCCAACACTAGGAGGGCAAAAATTGGTTGAGGAAGGATATTGCTCCCCTCCAGTCTAACAATTTCTCAAAAGTTAAATCAAACAAAAGATTAAAAAAAAATGCCTCCTCTGTTTACGTTTAACCATTCAAAACACCTTTGATTATGAAGCTGATCCCGTCGATTTTTTTTATATGACAGAGATTGTTAATTGTTGTTTTCCACAATGGGGTAGAAGAAGCCGGCGGAAAGAAATGTGATTTGGAAAATTTTCAACATATGGTCCATTTTTTATTGCTTAATATTTTGGTTTTGATTTTCACAGCGAATGAAACAATGTCCACGTTCTCCTCTTACTTCATATTATAAGGACTGATACATTTTCCACGGATTCCGTAAGCACGAAAGGACATCGACGTTGACTCCTGTTCAGGCAATCTTTGAAAGATTGTGGTTCTTTCCCCTTTATAAAATTTTATCTTCTCTATGATTCGTGCCTCGTTATTCCTCTTGTTACCACTAAACACACAGAATATATATCTTTCTGTTGGGCCCGAAAGCAAAAACTTGATGACGTGCTCGTTGCTCCACACGGTCCCTCGGATAAGATCATTGGGATCAATCTTGGGATCAATCTTTGTACACAAGATTGGTGTAAGTAAATATTCCACTGAACCTGGATATGCTAGGAAGATTTATAAATTAATTCACTACTTTGCGTCTTCAAGCAAGCGCAAGAGTCACTCACCTAAAGAGTTAAGATGAAAAATATATTTAATGTGATAACTCTAATGATATTAACAAATTTGATGTGAGAATGTTGGCAAAGAAAGAATTCACGTCATTTTTATGATAGCATAATAACGTTAATTACAATAAGGAAACATTTTTACCATTACCAACAATGGAATCCATAAGGTTGGAGTAACGTTGTACCAAAATTTGTAATGCAGATATTAGATTAACGGTTGATATTATTTAACATTTAGATAATCTGGTATTGATAGTCTTATAACAATACCTTTAATGAAAACTGGTGACTATTATATTTTATGAAGGATTTTGTGTTGTCTGTATTCTCTACGCAGGATTTGGTAGACATAAGACTTTTGAAGATATGCTCTATCTTATTGGATTTGACACCAAAACCTTGGTTTAGTATCAAGAATGTTTTGTATGGGGTTGAAGTATCTATTTTGTATTTCTGTTCATATTTCTTTTGTACTTCTGTGTATATTATTTTTTATTATTGACAAGAAAAAAAAAACTAGAGTCATTCTCTGGACACCTCTATCTTACATATCTTCTTCCTTTGTATCACAATAATAAAGGTGGCTCAAGTTCCAAGCAGGTAAAGCAATTTAATACGCTTTAAGTCTCAAGGCTTCAACAAAAATTAAGACTCATATTATTATAAAATAAAAAATATTTAATTTTAAAATTATACTAATAAAATTTTAATTAAAAATTTAAATATTTTAACTAACTTCAAGTTTACATTGGTGTTATAAATATTATTTAATGACTTTAAATTTATATTAGTATTATAAATACTATTTATTTAATGAATAATATTTTTGAAACTTTTTTATAATAAATTAATAATATTTAAAAAAATTAAACAGTCAAGGAATTAGGTATCAAAACTTTCTAATTTATCTCTTTCATATATTCCAACAGATTGATATTATCTTTTTATATATTCTGTCATTATCTGACTCTTTCACTTCTCTCATCTTTCTTCACTTATCTCTTTCCTTTATCTGTCTTTTTGTTCCTTCCATAATATTATTTTAACTTGTTTTTCATTTGTGCATTGAGGAAAAGTTTGTGTTTACTTTTGCTCCTTTTGAGTGCATCAATATTAGATAAAAATAATATGAGATTGATCAATTGATCCTAATTTTTTTTATTTTTCATTATTGTTTAATTAATCTTAAAATAATTTGTGCAGATTTAAGGAATAGAATTTAGAAATACAAATTATATTTAAAGACATACCAAAGGACAAGATCCAAAGATAATATCATAATAGGTTATTGTTTTTTATAATCAAGTTTATCTTTTTAACTTAGACTTATTTTATATACTTATAAGTTATATTCAATGTGATATATACTATAATTCTTAATTTTATATAAAAATGTACAAATATGGCAATTAAGGAAATTTGAATCAAGTTATTCAAAACTTAAAAAAAAAAGTTGAACTTTTTGTTGAATTACAAAAAAGTACTATGGATAAATTTATAAAAAGAATCAGTCATAAAAAAAGCAATTTGATAAAAATATTGAGAATAGAGTTATTAAATCACCTCAAGAGTTATTTAGAATTGATTATTTTTTATATATTGAAGATAAAACAATTACCACACTCCAAATTAGATTTGAACAATTTAAAAATACCTCATTTGTTTTTATTTCTTTTAGATCTCCTAAAGCCTGTCACCGAAAATTCATCACCAACTTCTTAAATGTAATATTTGAAGAAATTGTAACCAAACACTACTCTATTGACACTGCTTTTGAACCACTGCCAAACAAATATAGTTGAAAAGAAAAAATGGTAAGTTTAACAAAACAATGTTCCATAACTCATCTTATGATAAATAGATGCAATAAAGGAACTCCAATCCACCACCATGAGAGAAGTTACACCAGTCTTACAAATTCATTCATTGTCGCTAGAAGATGATGAAGACTTGTCCTTAAATATTGATGAACAGATAAACAAATAAGATAAGAATGACACACTCCAATCACGAAAATAAGATAACTTAGTCAACTACATAAAGGAACATATCTCACCCTAACAATTGTGTCATTGTATATGTGTTCCAAATCAAGCTAAGGGTACCATTGTATCAACTCATCACCCACTTAATAACATCAAGACTATCTAAACCTAATGGGTTGAGTTATTTGAAAAAAAAGTTAGAATCATATTTTGACCTTTTATATATAAAAATAATAATACTAAAAGAATATATAATATAAAAGAATATATCATTTTAGTTAAACAGGATTGAGAGGATAATAACTCTTACATAATTCTTAATTATTTTGTCATGTTATATATAGAATGTTTAAGAAACATTCTTCAATAAAAGACAAAGTGTGGTATCAATTATAAATACGACTATGCATGAAATATATATTATTTAGGTTTAATTACTATTTTGAGTTTTATTATTAAATAAAATTATCTTTTAATCTTATAGTAAAATTATTTCTTTTATTTTTTATAATATCATTTTAAATGTCTTTTAATCTCCATGATTTTACAGGATATAGTTTTTCAAAAATCATAAAAAACACTAAAATTCATCTATTGAATTATAAATAATTAAAGTAAAAAAGTTATTGCCGGAGGTATATGTTGATGGACATCATTGTCTATTGACTAATCCTTTAGATAAATTACCTAAAGATGAATTCGTCTATAATATTATCCACATATTTATTTAACGGCTGTAATATTATTCACTGACAAAAAATCACAGAAATACTCCTACATCATAATTATTAACATTTTTACTATTGATGATATCCATATATTGACAAATTTTATGCATTACTGATGAATTGGTCGTCTATAAATTCAATTCTTGTTATGATGCTTGAAATGATTACTAAGAGACGTGACTTTTACCATGTATAAGTAACCTGCTTATGAGTCATGACCTCGTGGACCGACATGTTTGACCTGTCTGTATTAAAAAGGGAATAATAATATTACACGAAAAAACTTCATGAATACAAACGTTGCATTCATAAGATTTTTTACAACAACTTGAGCTCAACATGTGTCTCTAACCTTATGACTCCACTCTCATTGCACCAATCTAGAATAGGTCATTATATTGTCGTATTACTACCTGATGATTAATTATTGTGTAATACCTTGTTATTTGCTTAAGGCACCAATATCCATATTCTTGGTTAATTTTAATGGTTCCCAATAAAATAGGTGTATCATGGCCGAAAATAATTATTAAGGTACATTACTTAAATGTCCTATGCTTTAGGAAACAATTTACATAGACTATTTTTCACTCTATTGATGGAGGATAAAAAAGAAATAAGACAACCAATTCTGAATGTTTTGACTTGAATTAACTCATTCGAAAATTTTGATGTGCTCGTTATTTTATGAATTTTTAGTAAGTGAAAATTAGAAATAATTTAATTGATTTAATTGGTAAAGAATTTGAGAATTCCAGAATAAAGACATATAATAATTCAAAATGGCTAAATAGTTAGTAGATGATCATATATAATCACATAATACATTTATTGCGTTTGCAAACTTTTATTTCAAAAGCTAATTTACAGTCATAGAAAGTACTATAAATTTCTGAGCTCAACTGAAATTACACCTAGAAAACAAGCTTTAACCAAACTTCAATTCCCCTGAAAGTATGATCCACACTAATCAACAACATTTAATTTAACATATCAACTGTTGCACTTACCTTTAGAACTGTTTGAGTGCACCACACGTAAACCAAACACAGCAGTATACGTTAATTCTTTTGCCGGGTTAAATATTAATTTCCCAGCCATATGTCGAAGCCTTGTGCGTGCGTCTTCATTCCAGTGAGAGTTGCTTACGTTAGCCATTTGAAATGCATGCATATTTGGACTAAAAGGTCACACACGACCATGCAAAGTATTCAAAATTCATGTGTTTTTTTTACCTTGGCAACGTCTTTTGCCGATACATATTAACAATCAATTATGAAGTCAAGCTGCTGTGAAGGTTTCAAGATTCTTCATGTTATTTCAAAGTTTCATACTTTCTCAATCTCAATCTTATCGCGTCGTGAATCAAGCAACCAACAACGTCGTTTTCATTAAGTAAATCAACCATCCTTCATCTGCCTAGATTTTCACACCATGGCTCCACCATGTTCAGGTCCTAAGCGATCTAACTCATCTACATATTCAAACTGAGTTGAAAATTTTCAAGATGATTATAATCGATCTTTTCGAAAACAAGCTACAAACATTTAATGAGTAGCAGTTCACGATTTTTTATATCATGAATATAATAAAAGAAGATAAGATAGTGAAAAGTGCTAAGTGAGTACTTCCTCTAGAGCGAGTTTATTTATAGACTCTTTTGAGTGGAGAAATGTTGGATATTTGAGCTTTTAATGCCTAACTAATCAACGTCATCAGTAGCATTAACTATGAACAATTATGAGTAGGCTAACCTAGCTCTACTATTTGGATAGATATATAAGTTTCTAAGGTCGGAATCCATAAACAAACTACAAGTTCAGATTGGTATATGATTTTTTATCACGGAGGAGAGTTATTTATGTCCAAACCATTTGGATTTTGAACCAATCTAGTTCTCACAGAGGGGGTTTTGGTACAACTCGTGAAAATGTGGCATGGCTACATATTAATGAAGGGAATGTTAAAGGCGTTGATGAAGCGTTTCGTTCAAAACCTTTCATTCAAATATTGACGACTCGCCTCCCCACTATAAATATCTTTGTAACTTTTAAAATTAATTATCTAGCTACGCACAAGGCCTCTTTTTCCTTTTCTAGTTCTGTAATCCTGGTAGTCTTCTAGTGAGTAGAAGATTACTCCCATTGTGGAGATATCTCTTCAAATCGCATTAATCCGCCCTTTGAAAAAGGGAACAAAATGGAGGGAATCGCTCCACCATTGTCATTAGGAAAATAATGGTTTGATACTGATGTTTCTAATAATATTCATTTTAACACTATATTATATTAATAAAATATTATATATTAATGAAATAATAGTGTGAAATTATCACTATCATTGTCATTAAACCATTATATTCAGAATCCAAGAACCCTTCAAAATTGATAAATTGGATCAAAAAAGATTTTAAAACATAATATAATAAAGATAAAAGAGATTGATATTTTAAAACATACTCTAAAAGATTAACAGAAGACTTTAGGACAGAATTTTCTAACTATATGATTACAAATGAAATAAATTTTGTACTTGATTGGTTTAAAGTTCATAATCAAGATAATAACTTAGAATATTCATTCAATAAGTTTATCCACTAGAAAAAGTAACCATGAAAAACCAATAAATAATGACATAATAGAATCTAAATACCCTCCTACATAAGATATAATTATACAACTCTCAAAAAATATCAAAATAGAAACAGTCCATATAAAGATATTAAATTACATTCAAAAATTAATTATTTAAATACAGTTTCAGAAATTATAACAAAACAATTAATTAGAATAAAAGATATGACAATCCAGCCCTACTTTGAAGATATATCAAGTAGCTCCAAACAACCTGCAAAATCCATAACATTCTGAAAAAATTGAATAAAATATTATTATTTCTGTCTCAATTTAGTTACGATTTTTTTATATTATTATTGCCACAATTCTTGTTATTAAAATAAATTATATATAGTAAAATGATGAACAAGGTGAATAATCAAATTAATTAGATTTTCACCTTTCGGCCATTTGACTCTCGATACTGTATCTGTATGAGTTTTTCTGTGTTCTTCTGTAAGAGTTCTTAGCATCATATCAGTAAGTCTTTTGACTTTGACTTAGGTCTCCTATTCTGTCTTTCGATTATTGTATCTCTAAGCCTTTCAACTTTGACTTGCTTTCTTATGTACTGTCTCTTAGTTGCTACATCCGTAAGCCTTTTGGCTTTGATTTGCTTTCTTTTGTATCGTCTCTCAATTATCGCATTTGTAAGCCTTTCGGCTTTGACTTGTTTTCTTCCATATCGTCTCTCGGTTACCATATCTGTAACCCTTTCGGCTTTGACTTGCTTTCTTTCGTATCGTCTTTTGGTTACCGCATCTGTAAGCCTTTTCGACTTTAACTTGCTTCTTCTGTATCACTCTCAATATCACCTTTCGGTTCTGTATCACCTCTTATGTTATTTTTAAATTACGCACTGATCCAATTTATTGTTATCTCCAATTTTATAAATATTATTCTATTTAAAGTTATTGTTTTAATCTTTATTTTATTCTATTTTTTAATAATTTAAATATAATTTTTGTATATAAATACATATGAAGTAAAAGTTTGTATTTTGATGAATTTGATAAAAGAACGTTACTTGTACACTATTATATTATTTACCAGTTGTATTTGTTTTACTGTAATGTACAATTTGTGAATTCATATATATGACATAACTTGATAGTCATTGTGTTATGTGATTGATGGAAATGTCATGAATATGTTTGTGGTGAAAAAGTCTTGGGTTTCAAAGTTGAAACCAGGGTAATGTATGAGTTGTTGTTTTTTAGAAGTCACAGTTTGGTATAACCGTGGGATGAAAGGCAGGGACTGCGTCTAATGAAGTATTTCAAGTAGGTGAATATCTGGATAGTTCATAATAGCGTTCTGGACTAGGATATTTAACAAGCCAAACTTGATATTATCCGATACCTGCTCAGCATCGCCAAGGTTAGGTAGTGAGTATATATATATCATTGGCAGATGACCAGAATTCTTGAGAAAATGATTATGATTGCACCAATGTTTTGATGAGATATACTCAGACTACATCACTTTCCAAATTACTTGTGATGATCAGGTTAGGTCATCAAAAGTGGTATACAGATCCATATGTCTAATGATATAAGAGTAATTCTTGTAGTTTTAAGAGTCAAGTTATATGTCTCATTGTTTTTGGTTATGATTATAGACTCCCATTGTTTGTTAAGTTTATTAAGATTATTATTTGAGACTTATAAAGATATCACTACTTTCATTTTTCTCTTTCATATGTGTTTATTGTACAAGTAGAAGAAAAATTTGTTCAGTAAGGACTGTCCTAGAAAAAAATCTTTGGATGATTAACTTATGAAAAACTTAGATCTAATGTTTTAGAATATATAAAATAAACAAATTTATATTCTAATGTAGAATTCTATTTGTTATAAATTTATTTATAATACGTTACAAATATTTATGTATACGTTTATATTAGTAAGATAATGTCATAAGTTATTTTCTCTCTACAAAAAGTTTATTCTATAAAAAAAAATTCACAAATTCTACTTAAATAAAAAAATAATTATATGGTAGTCAGGGTGTTACAACCCATATAAAAATAATTAAAATTATTAAAACTCAAAAGTGATAATAATATAAAAAATAGGAGAATGAAAAAAGAAGTTAGAAAATTTAAATAAAAAATCCATAAATACTTTAGAACTTAATAAAATAAGGACATATCTCAAACTTAGGAATTATTATAACAGACTTGTGGCAGATGTACAATTTAAAAAAAGAGAAGAACTAGTCCAAAATACTTTTTCAAAAATTCGATAACATAATAAACTTTAGATGGATTAAATAAACAAGCCATATTAGACTTAACATGTCAAATGATTATAACAGCTAGCCCATAAAACTAAAGAATGTAGTGATAAGTCCACAACAATAGCCATTATAGAAGAATTCACTGGCCAATTAAGAAATTGATGGGATAAGCTTTGCACATAACAAAATAAATTAGCAATAATAAATAGTGTAGAGATTGAATGTAATAAACAAGATGACTATCAACATTAATTTATTCAATAATTTAAAATTTCATAGGAGACCCAAACATATTTAAAGAAAAATCAACTAGCCAATTAGGAAATTTATATTGTCCTACCATGTCATACTATAAATGGTATAAAGATCATTTCTATCAAAAATAACATAAGGGAAAATAGATTTATGTTTTGGAAAGAAAAGTTTATTGCAGGGTTACCTAAATTATTTGGAGAAAAGGTAAGAATGAATCTAGAAAGACGTTATAATAAACCAATACGCGTATGATGGATTAAGTTATGGAAAAATACATAACATAGTGCTAGACACAAAATACAAATTTGTACAGACTTTACAATACAAAATAAACTTAGTAAAGAAGCATGGTTAATGAAAGAGAAATAGGAACTTTTTGTCAACAAGGTGGAATAGAGCCCATGAGAGCCCCTAGTGCAAAAAAGAAAAAATTGGTTGAAAAAAAATAAAATAGACAAGAAACAAAATAGAAAACCATATAGTAAGAAGTATAATGCACCTATAACAGAAAATAAACCAACTAAAAACCCAAATATAAAAAAAAAAAAAAAAAAAAAAAAAAAAAAAAAAAAAAAAAAAAAAAAAAAAAAAAAAAAAAAAGAAGAGGAA
>Ga0099825_1008447_pt1 | contig 12197 bp, 8 predicted proteins | sample SiratroredBW_FD_76838 | JGI IMG/M metagenome (GOLD analysis project Ga0099825, IMG submission 76838) | Root nodule microbial communities of legume samples collected from California, USA - Siratro red BW | ecosystem: Host-associated > Plants > Roots > Nodule | place: USA: California | collected...
AAAGTCTTTTATGCCAAAGATGTAACCAGTCACTCAAGAAATTTATAGCCTCTTCATTACCACACACCTATGACAGAGTCATGCAACACAAACAACTCTATTCAGGAAATACAAACATGCAACTATTATGGGTGTGTGCATGCCATGGCTTGTATTAGTATTATTTAAAAGGAAATTACTATATGAACCAGAAGAAATATCTGACCTCAAAGGCTTTTTTTGGCTTGTACTTATGCATCCATAAGTTGCTGTTACCTTCAGAACTATGGTAGTAAGACCTCATGCTGCAAGTCAGGAAATGAATCATGAAAAAAATTTGCTATTCACATCAGTGATGAAAAAATGAAGTTGCAGCATTTTCCAATGCTGCCAGTCACATCAGAATAAAATCAACCCAAATATCACTGCTGAGAAAAATAATCTCTTTACATTAGCCAAACTTAGGTTAGTAGAAGTTTAAAAGATACAATGTGAAAGAAGACAACAGAAATCAACTTCTAAACATCCAGAATGATTTCACAACCATCTTGCTGCAGTAGTCACAAATGAACCAATTGATTATGCTATGGTTCATGGAATCAAAGGGTCAAAGTTGGTGAAATATAGTTTCTCAGCTATTGTATTAGCTAAAGTAAAAAAACTAACATAAGAAAACAGTGCAACTTACCCAAAAAAGAAGTAAATCCACAAAATAAAGGAAATATGCATGACATAAACATAGAATAAAAAAAATCACTGGTAAAATGTACACATATGACATATACATAATTTAACAAAAAAATCACTGATAAGATGTACACATATTATCACCTTGCTTGAAGAAATTTACTCTGCGACTCAATATCTGACTTTCTCAAAATGCCCTTGTGTCCTGGAAAGTATTTTCATTCACTCCTAAGTTTATGTCTTTACAATTATTTGGCAAATGTGTCATTGTTTCCATCTGAACTAACTTCCAGTGATTACACAGCTTTGAAAAGAGTTCAGGTTATTGGGATTGTGACAGAGAAACTCTAGTATAAAAAAAAATTTATGTACCACTTTTACATCTTCTGAATTCAAATGACATTTTGCTTTCTGTAACACAACTGAGTTTGGGATGACATATCCAGCATACTGAATGACTGTGTAGAAAGTTGACTTGGACAAGACATGACATTCTCGGTGATTGAAGAACTTAATAGTCTTAAAACACTAGGTATGTTATTAAGATTAAAAATTCAACAGAACCATTCATAAAAGATAAATTTGAACTCTCTCTACCAAAATCCCAAAATATGTAACTGTGATATTATCCAAAAATGTCCAGTCATTCCGATCAATGGGTAAGGCATCATCCTGCATTGACAAAAAAAGTTACACAAATTAAAATGTAGAGAACAAGCTTATGCAAACTTTGATGATTTTATTAGTAAAAGAAATTTATTATGATGAAGAGAAGAAATTAAAAAAATAAGTAGAAACATAGAAGTGAAAAGCAAAACAGATGACAAAACAAAATAAACATAATTTAACCCAACTTATAGTTTTCTGTGAACAAATCTTGAAATGAGTAGACATGTTATTTTGAAACATATCTTTCACATTTTTTACAATTCAATTCATGTAGGCTAGTTTAGGAGCAGTTTAATTTTCAACAAAACTGAACTAAAGGTTCGCGGAGTTAAGTTTCCACTGATATTAGTTTCCCTGTGGTTGAGTTTGTAGTTTAGTTTAGTTAATTTTCTTTTAAACCATCCTAGAGACAGCACAATCAATCAGAAATACAATTATCATACCTAAGCATTTTCAAATACATGAATAGAACTACTAATTCCTTTTCCTTTCTTCTTAACCTATAAAGCTAGTAGGCGTCGTTTATTTTCCTCCTTCCATAGGTAAAAAAAAAATGTATTTTCCACTCGCTTATACCTTTGCATCAAGCTGATTCCAAAATATCAGATCAGACTTAGTTCAATGCCGCCCCAAAATTTCACATAATCAATGTTTTAAGAAACATGTTATTCCATGCAAAAAAGCATTAACCTCAGCTGACGACTTTGCCTCCTGCCACAGATCGATCTTTTGATTAGACTTTGGTGAAGCAACAACAGATCCAGTTTTCTTAGGCGTCTTACTCTGCGTGCTATTCTTCTTTGGCGTGATATTCTGTTCAAGGAAAAACACAAAACAGAAAATCCTTTCAATCTTCATATCCTCTTCTCAAATTTCAAATCCAACTCGAATTGGTGAATAAACACTTTCACCGATCAACGATTAACTCTAAATCAGCGACATGCAATGCAGTAACTAACCGGAAATCGCTCAAACTTAGAGACATGAGGTGCAATAACTAACTACAGTAACAAATTTTACCTTGAAAGTTCGTCTTCTTGGAGTGAGATTTGCTGGAGTGTTCGTCTTGAAGCTTTCACATGTAGAAGAATCTGCTTCCGCCTTTTGCATGCGGTGGTGTGCTTGGATCCGTGACTGAACAAGGAGGGTTTTTGGAAGAGTTAGTGGTATTTATATATGGAATGTAACTGAAGCAACCCAACAAATATTTTTTTAAGTTAAGTCAAAATATGTTGAAATATTGATTACTAGTTAGTTAGAATCTAAATAATTTATTGTTTGAGATTCTGAACATGCACCACTGTTTATTTGAATTTGTGTACTGTGAAGGAATGGACAGTAAAGTATAATTATTATATATTAATCAATTATTAAAATTAAAATTAAATATATAATTAATAAAATCTAAAATATTTACTACTTTTTTAATTTTTTGACAATTATTATACAAAGATAATTTAAATATAATATATTGTTGGATAGGTAATGTTTCTGAATATTTAAAAAATTAATTACACTTTTAATGTTTTTAAAAAAATTATAAATTTTCAGAACTTCTATTTTAAATCATATTTTTAATCTATCAGACTTTATTTGAAATTAAGTAAAAAAAAATTGTTTTTTTGTTTAGAGAAGAGTTAGAAGTTACAAAATGATAGTTTCTTAAATGTTCGAGGATTAAAGTTAAATACATAGTATCTATTATCCATAGTTTATATAATAAATTATAATAACTATACTAAATAAAGTGTTTCTAAAAGTGTTCAGTAAATATCATTTTTAAGAAAATTCCTTTAATTTTATACCTTTAGTTTTTCATTTTCATCTTCACTTTTAGATTCAGTTTCATATTTCTGAAAAAAATATCAATAGTTAAAATAACATTGTCTCTTAAATTTAATTATAATATATATGTTCAATATATTTATTTATTATAACTTTTAATTATAATATAATTTTTTTGCTCAAAGTATTTATTTATTATAAACTGTAAATTTAATTATTTAAAATAAATATTTATATCAAATATTTTTCACATACTAAATTACTAGTTTTACAAAACAGTGTTTGGAAAGCCATTTTTAGTACGCAATTAAAACAAGACAGTTTCTTATTTTTGTACAAATACCAAATTTCACTGGTTGAGATCAAATAAGTATATATTTTTTTTAGAAAGTTACTTGTAGTTCATTCATTCTTCCAATGAACAGTATTCTAGAGTATTGTTTACTTAGTAAATAATCAAAATCCTCAATACGATGAGAGGTGATACCCACTTAAAAAGGAATTTTGGAAACATTTAGATGTTTATAATTTTCCGTTGTTGAACACGTATTATTTCTTTTGTCACAATGAGTTAATAATAAAATTGGTAGTGAAGTAAATAATTACAAATATGTCATATGTCTTTTGGTAATGATTGTGTATCTTATCTAAGTGAAATAGATTTAAATGTGGAAACTTTCAAAATTTCAATCACTCTTTGGTAATTCCAACTCCTAATTTGAAATCTTAGTCGTTCCAATAACAATGATTTGATAATTCATACACAGAAACGACATTACAAATTCATGTATTTTTTTAACAGTAATATTAGTTTATGTTGTTAATGTATAATTGGTTAAATTCATATATATACATATATAAATTATATTATATTATATTATATTATATTATATATATATATATATATATATATATATATATATATATTACATTATAGTTAAAATTTGAAAAATTGAAACTTTCGATTCCAAGTCATGATTAAAATTTGGTAAATATCTTTCTCACAATAAATTTCTCTCTTTTATATATATTTTTCTATATTTTGCTGAGTTAGTAATCAAATTAGTCATCAAGACAAACTATTAATGATAACAATGCAGGTTGATTCATGTAATGGAACGACCGGCACGAAATCACTTTAACTCAACAACATGCAGTCTATAGTAACACGTTTGTTAATTTTAGAGCTTTTGCATGTAGGGGAAACTGTCTTAGCTTTTTGGATACAGTTTAGGTTCAACATGTTTGGGTCATTGTTTGACTAGTACTATAAAGATATTTCAGAATTTATTTCACAACAATATTATTTACTTAAGCTTGAAAAATCTACTAACAATTTTATGCACATTATTTTATACATCAAACTATCCACCATAAATGCATTAAAAACTCTTTGCATATACACTCTCTTACCTTTATGGACTTTGTTTAGAACTTAATATAGAATGAGTGGCAATAGTAGTAGTCATTGCATGGGCTTGTTTCATATGGAATTTCTGAAATCCTCTTTTGATATAATGTTCTTGTGACAGTAGAAGTTTTATTATCTGAAACAAAATAAGCATGTGTAGAAATCAGGAAAAGTAGAAAAAAGAAAGGTTGAATCATGCTTTATTGTCCTTGTAAAACTTTTTGATAAATAATGTTTGATAGTTCTGTAACATTTTTCTCCTTAATACTCAATATTGTAATAACATAAAATAAGAATCAAAGTAGATAATTTAAAGTAATAAAACATCAAATAATCTTACCTTGATAGTGGTAGTATTCCATCAATTATTTGAAATGAGCTTCAAAAATAAATAATGAATGAAGTTTAAGACGGTCCTTCAATGTAGAGTATTTTAAAAAGTATTTTTTTCTTGATAAAATTCTTGTAGTGTCTACATGCATCATTTATGCGAGTAAATACTGTTTTTTCTCCTTTATCATTAATAATGAACTTATCATATGAAAAGAATATTAAAATTAGTGTACTTTTATAACTATTTTATCATTAAATCATTATAAGTTTGTTTTTCATATCATAACATAGTTCCATATACAATTTGTATTAGTGTATTCTCATAAATATTTTATCATTAAATCAATATAAGTTTGTTTTTCATATCGTAACATAGTTTCATATACAATCCTTGTTGTCTTTATCTGAGCAAGGCTTTGAATTTTTTGTAAATCAAGGGATAAAAGTATGAATTCCAAAGTCATTGTTGAAATCCTTTAAGATTTCAAGAATTCAATCCCTTCTAGTATAGTTGGCACTGATCGAAGTTCTTTCTTTCCATTAAAAGACTTTTTATTAGCTCTCCATGCCTAATTTGCTGGTAAAAAGACACGATGATTCATATAACACATCTTATGGTTGTGTCTTAAGTAAGATGAATGAGTGTCATAATTGCAACATGAACCTGCCAACCTTAGTGGTCTAACCTGACAACATAGCATACGCAGGATAGTAACTGATAGTCCATAAAAGAGCTACATGCATTTGAAATTTTTGATCTCTTAAGACATCATATATTTCTACACCCATTTCTCATATATCCTTTAATTCCTCGATTATTTGTTGTAAGTACACATCAATATCATTTCTTGGTGATTGTGGTCTGGGAATTAATAGTGACAACATTGCGTATTCGAGTTTCATGCATAACCATGGTGAAAAATTATACACCACCATCATAGTTGGCCAAGTATGATGTGATATACTCATAGTTCTAAATGGATTGAAGCCATCGGTTGTTAGACCAAGTCTTACATTGCAAATCTTAGAAGAAAAATCGGGATGGAGTCTATCAAAGTCTTTCCAAGCTTCACTATTACCAGGGTGTCTCATTTTATCGTCTTTTAACCGCTCTTCTTCATGTCACCTCGTTGACTCTATAGTGTTTGAGCACATAAATAGCCTTTGAAGTCTAGGAATTCATGGAAAGTGTCTCAAAATTTTTGCAGGAACTTTCTGCTCATTCTTTTTCTCTGTTAACTCGAAATTTACTTGACAAGATTCTTTCCATTTTGAAACTTTACACTTTCCACAAAAATTGTTAGTCTCATGATCCTTCCAATATTACATACAATCATTTGGACATGCGTAAATCCTTTTATAATCAAGGCCTAAATCTTTAATCATGGCTTTTGTTTTATTTAAAGATTCAGGAATATTTAGGCTCAACATGACTTCTTTCAGTAATTGTAATAGGTCAGACAATGACGCATTGCTCTATCCATGGAGACATTTCAAGAGATACAATCTGATTATGAAAGATAGAGTAGAGAAGCTTTGGCATCCAGGTATAACTCTTGTTTTGCCTCATTAATCAATTTGTAGATTGTTTTTTGCTTCCTCGTTAGGACCGTCATTTCCACCAGTTTCTTCTATCATATTTCTAAATGTGTCATGCAATAAGTCATCAATATCACTTTTCATGTCATCACCACTTAGTAAGAAATGATGGTATATCCGCTCCATGGTTTACCCAAATGTTATATCCTTTTAGAAAGCTCAAACCTATTAAATGATCATAAACCACATTCTTCTAGCCTAACAAAGATTTTTGCAATTAGAACAAGGGCATAAAATCTCTTCCCCTTGAGGTCCATCACTAGTATATGCAAAATCTAATAATGACTCAACACCATTAGCATACTCTTTACTAAATCTTGCAAATTTAGTCCTCTCTTTGTCCATCATCTTTAATCTAACAAATAAAATATCATAATATATTGTAAGTGACTCAAAATAATTATTTAATTTAAACAATAATAAGAATAAAATAATTAGTGAAAGTAAATAGGCATTCTATGGCATGCTTTCATATCAAAACAACAAGGTTGCAAACTACATTAAAAAACCTACCAAATTTTAATTACAACTTGATCTTCTTGGTCCTTACTCCTTGCAGAAAAATTTCATAACATGTGTTGAAAGCATACCATGACCTTTACACATTTAGCGTAAAGCAACAACAAAAAATAAGGGTAAAAAATAAATTAAAAATACCTAACCTATTCTTTTTTTTTATCAACCATAAAACATAAATTAATGGGAATACAGAGATGTTACAACCCTTGTACATAAAGTAACGTAACTCTAAAGTTATGAATCTAAAGTTATGAGTTATCATAAATATCAAAAAATAAGAACTACAATCTTAATCTACCTCCAAAAGTAAATCTGTGTGACCAATATTCAAAACAAAACTCAAAAGTAGCTTAAAAAGCATTTAAGAGCATCTAACATATGCCTAAACACCTACTTACAGTATAACAAAACATGGACAATACTGATGTAGTAATGAAGGCACACTCCCCAAAGTTCATTGATGTAGTAATGAAGGCACACTCCAACTTTAAGAGAAAGCAATTTATTTTTTCCTATTGTTTAGATCTGACTGTAAACCTGCCCCTAGCAACTTCGTCAGCTTCCAAGCCATAACTCAGCAAAACATTTTTAAAACAATCTAGGCTATTTGCCTCATACATGTTAGAAGATAAAAAAAAAAAAATCAAATCTATGCACAAACAGAAATACCATGCTTAATCTTATATAATACCAAACCTATTCAACATCTATAATATAGAAAAACAATACAACACATGATAATACACAACACAGATAGACATATATAACTTAAAAATCAAGCTTTTTACATTATTATCTAAGGTCTAACTTAACCGTAATATGTGAACATCTTAAAATTAAAATGCAGTTAAAAAGAATTTTATTTAATGTTGGAAAAAGGCATTCACATCACATGTCAATGTCTAAATATAGAAAAAAAAAACAGAGAGATGGAAATAAAAACGAAATAGAAGTGACATAAAAGGGTATAGGCATGTTTAGTATTTTTCTAAACATTTAGTTAAAAAATTAATAAAAAAAAAACAAGATAAGATAGAGTGAAATAAAGAAGAAAATAGAAAATATTAAACGATAATTTATTAACTCTGTTTTCAGCACACACAAAAAAGAAGAAGAAGCGTTTTTGTACGAGCATATAATTAACTTATCATCTAAAATTAATATCATGAATTAATTTGGTCCGTAATAAGTTAAGAAATATAAGTTTAGCTTATGAATTTGACAGTTGTTAACTAATTTAGTTTTAAAGTTAATACTATTAATTAATTTCTTCCATTACCAAATTAGCTAATTTAGGGTGCGTTAGTTTCCAACAATGGAAACATAACAAGAAAATAAAAAAAAAAAGTAAAGCTGGAAAAACAAAAACAAATTTCACGAAAAACGAAAAAAAAAATCTCTTAAAACATTCTTCGCTCGTAAGAGTAGATTTGTAACCAAAGTTGCTTTTCCAACTTATAAAATAATAATAAAATTTAAATAATTTACAAAATAAAATATTTTAAAATATTTCAAAATTAAAAATTAAATTATCGATAATATTTATAAAAATAAAAAATTATAAATTATAAAATTAATTTTTATAATTAATTATTATAACATATTAATTAATATATATATATATATATATATTTAATTATATATATATATATATATATATATATATATATTTATATAATATAATAATAAATAATATTTAAAAGTAATAATAATAAATATTGTACGGCTTTTTAATAAAAATATTATATAATAGTAATATTATTATATAATAATATAAAATAGTTATAATTTATTAAATATAAGTATTAATATTTAAATTTAATATTAAAAGTAGTTTAAAATTTTTAATTTTATATTTAAAACATTAATCAGTTTTAATTTATAAATTAATATATTTTATAATATATATTTTTTTATATAATTACTTAAGTTAATTTTTTTATAATTTTTTAAATATTATTAATTATATTAAATAAATAAATTATAATTTATTTTTAATTATAAAATTAATTTTAAAATTTTAAAATATTATATATTAAAAAAATATTAAAATATTATTATATCTATCACATCATTCACAAACTTTCTACTCAAATCTTACCATCTTTCTCTTAATTCAAACAACCAAACTTTTCATACACTTTTATCTCATATCATCTTAAATTCACTCTCTCAAATCTACTCTCCAGTCCACACATACGCTTAGTCTGTAAATTTGATAACTTTTTCAATTTAGCTTCAGAATTTGATCAAGGATGAAATTGGCCACTTATTTGACAAACCTTAACACATAAAAAATTGAAATAAAAGACAGTTAATAATTCTTTTCGATTATATAATAATAATAATAATAATAATTAACATAAGCTATAATGCTAAATTCAAAAGGATGTGCTTGATATTTTTATTGCTTTGTTTATCCTTGGACTTTTCCTATTTAAATAATTTTAAACTTTATTTTAAATGCGTTGAACTGAATCAGTTGAAAATTATTTGAATGAATTACTTGGACACGTGGGTGAACAGTAGCTACAAGAAGCACATCAACCACAAAATACCAACCAAAATCCTAACCTACATGTCTACTCACACATCCTAAGCAGCAGCATAACCATTCATTTGTTTCCTTTTAAACCTTATTATGCTCTCTAATTGATTTCTATGTTGCTCAACAAATCTATGTGTACAAAAATTCTCAATTTCATGCCAATTGCTCATCAATTAAATGTATTATATTCCACAATTTGTTTGAGGCAATGTATATTTAATTTATACAGAAACTTCTTTTCTCATTAAAATTGTTTGTAGATAATTTTTTTTTTTCCAAACGTATCTTAAATAAAAAGTTTTATAAGTTAAAATACCACTTCTTCCATAACAGTAAACTCCTACATCCATAACTTGCTCACATCATCATATACCCCATCCTCACCCTAATAAAGACTAGAGGAAAGGGTTGTGTTGTTGTGATCCTCACCCTAAAGTTTCAAACTCAGGTTTGTCAACAAATTAACAGCTGGGAAAATTTCAGTGGTACCAATTTCTTGCTGCCTAGTGTGGTAATAATGTTTTCCTTTATTAGCAAGGTGCTAGGACCGTGTACACATGACTTGAATGGTTGTGGTAGAGTACTCCATTGCATTTTTCTGAAATTGATATGTTATTTTTGTTTATATTTAATTTTCTTCTGATACTTTGTAAAGTTTGGATCTAACATGGTCTATATATAAGATACATGCTTTATTTCATCCAAAAAAAGAATTCCGTTGTTATGTTTTCATAGAAGGAATTTGTTATTAACTACTAAAGGATATAAATTACTTCATCTGTTTTATTACAGGTAATACCGATGTCTATCTTCATCTGCTTTGTTTCTTCTCTGCTTTGTTGTATAGATTTTTTGGTATGGGGTATAATTGAATGTGTGAAATATATATATATATATATATACTTATAAATATTATTGTAATGAATTGTTTTACTTTAGTGTGTCATTTATTTTTAAGTAGTTAGGAATCAATTTCCTTGTGGATGTGTATATTTAAATAAATAAAAATGGAAATATGTTATTTTAATGAATCAAAATTAAAAAAAAAAAAACATTAAAAAAAGTCATTTTTAAAGGCTTAGTCAAGTTATCAATTATCAAAGCAATCTTAAGCCGATAATGTATTAAAACGGCCGCATTAGAACTCGAGTCTATTGTTGCATGGAGGTTGATCCATGGAGTAATTAAACTTTTTTTTTCTATTTGACCTTATTGGTATGGTATTAAAGCAATCCATGCTAACCTTTCACCCTGATGAAAATTGATCCAAGCATTTGAAGTCTACAGGAAGCATATTATACAAAATTATATAAATGAATTTGATGCTATAATGACTTGTCAATAAAAACTAGGCACTTTCAGAGGAGTTTTCTTATGGATTTTAAACATTATTTTTAGCTGGTTTTACAAGAGATCTAATAAATTAACATCCACATGATAAAAGCCTTGAAGGGGAGAGTAAGAAACGCAAGTATTAAATCATTCAATAATGAAATATTCAATACAATTTAACACTGTAGCAGCATTTGTGGAAACCCGCGTGAATTCACAGGTAGATAAGAGCACGAATAATTTTATTTACAAATTATTTACACCGGCATGATTTATAGTGAGACAAGGCACTGTAAGCTCCATGGACTAGCACTCATTATACATTTGCCATGGTCATGAAACAACCATCTTCAAAGAGCCTTGAGAGCAAGTTTACTTCCTGAATGAACACCTTTCGCAGCAACTCTCAACAATGCACGACTTTGGTAAAGCCTGTCATCAAAATATTAAAAAAATAAAATAATACAAAAGTTTAGTCTCTTGAAATTATTTTGGAGCGTTTATCAATTTCTTCATATTGCCATGTATCTGTCTTTCGCAAGCCATTCAAAATAAAAATTAAGCGAGAGAGAGAAGGAAGATTACCCAGCCAAAGCAAGTCCCCACGTAGCCAGAGTATAAAACAACTTTCCAGCCTGCCAAATATCTAAAATCTTTTCCAGTTTACTTGTACCTTGCAATGCTTTTGATATTGCTGTCATCAGATAAATTGAAATTTGAGATGCAAACGTTGTTACTTAATCACAATGGAAAAAAATGTGTAAGGCACTTCATTCAAAATCCTCTCAATCAAAACATTGGCAATGGTAGACAAGAAAATGAATAAAATAAGGTTAAATTATAATTTGGTCACTACATTTGATGCATTTTTCATTTAGTTCCTCTTAAAAAAATTTAAATCTCTGTTCTTACATGTAAAGAAGTTTACAAATAACTCCCCGCCATATGCTGAAGTTATGATAGAACTTAGAACTTGTTTTAAACAGGGATCAAATCAAAAATGGAGTGACACATGAAGGAACCAACATGCCACGTGTTTTTCTTTTTCAAGACTAAATATTTAAGTATAGAAGTTTTTCATGTAGGGACAAAAATAAAAAAGTGTCAGGTACAAGGACTGCATAAAATCAAACATAGTTATAGCTTTGGCACAGTAGATATCAATTCATGAACTCTTTTTTCTATGTAAAGGAATCAAAATGTGAAGTTCTTTTTTTTCTTTCATGTAAGGACTAAAATTGCAAAAAAAAAAAAAAAAAAAAAAAGAGGAGGACAACGGAGAAAAAAAATAATTTAAAAAAAAAAAAAAAAAAATAAAATAAAAAAAAAAAAAAA
>Ga0099825_1008448_pt1 | contig 12197 bp, 4 predicted proteins | sample SiratroredBW_FD_76838 | JGI IMG/M metagenome (GOLD analysis project Ga0099825, IMG submission 76838) | Root nodule microbial communities of legume samples collected from California, USA - Siratro red BW | ecosystem: Host-associated > Plants > Roots > Nodule | place: USA: California | collected...
AAAGAAATTGAAAAAGCTCCTAAAATGAAAATTAAAAAAAAAAAATTTATAAATAAAAATAAAAAAAAAAAAAAAAAAAAAAATAAAAAAAAAAAAAAAAAAAAAAAAAAAAGGCATGTGTAGATAGAATGAAGAAAGAGAAGAGTGAAGAGATTGAGAAGAGAATTGGGGAAGCTTACCTAATGGGAATGAAAAAAAGGTAGCATGGGAAGATCTGGATGTGATGGGTGGCGCTAGAGGAACCCTTTTTCTCTCTCTTAAATGGCAAAAGAGAGAGAGAAGAAGGAGCGGGAGTTTGAAGAAGACATAGTTTTTATTTGGGTATTTCGAAATTTGAAAACCACACTGTGACAATATTTTAACATTTTCATTCATTATGTCCAAATACAGTTTAACCTATTAAATTGATTCTGAGTTTAGAATTTAATTTTAAAACGAAGTTACTTTTAGTAACTATTTCGTTGTTTGATAAAAATTGCACACTTGATTTTATTAAGGGTGTGATTCTATGTTAAAAGAATTGCAAGTATATTAAATTATTACTATTTTATTTTTTGTCATCTTTTTAATTTTTCTATCACAATGAAGACAGGAAGTTATAAATTTGGATACAACTAATTGAAATAGTTGAAGGGAGTTAATAGGGTGATATAGGCTGTAGATTAATCTTCAAAGTTTATCATGAACTTATTGTTAGTAGTTAATGCTTTACAGTTTAAGTGAGAATAAGTTTACTTGTCTTAAATTATGTTTTATACCTGGGTCTTTAAATGAAAAATAAGTTAAATTTATTAAATGTTATCGTATCATTCAAGCTATATTTTTTATTAGTTTTTTAGTTAAATTATTTATTTATTCCTTTATCATTAAAATGTTTATATGGTTTTTTAATTCTCAATATATATATATATATATATATATATATATATATATTATTTTCTCTATCAATGTTATACTAGTTGAAGAAAAATATACACATGATTCTTATATTTTATGTTCTTGCTTATTTATTATGTCACTCTTATATACATTTTTTTGAACTTATAACCACTGTCCTCTTCAACATATTTAAAAATCACATCATAATAGTAAACCTTTATGTTATGGGTGTATAGAGCTTTTGCAATTTTTAGTATCAATCTCAATAATAAATGTATTCTCATCAAAACCTTTACTTTTTTTTTCTCAGATCTTCGTATTAGTTTCCATTTAGTAATAAACATAAGCAAAAAAATTGTGACAATAAAATATGAATTAGAGGTGTACCCAAAATTAGACTTATCTTAAAATGTTTGTAGGTTATTGTAGTTTGACATGATTAACATTATCACAATTCCTTTGGACTTTATTTGAATAACATACAAACTTTTAGGTTATTGTAGTTATGTATAAATTCCTTTTTATTTTAAAATTTTATTTTCTTTCTCGTGTATCGATTATTATATTTATCACTTTTTTCCGTTCTTTTCTTTTCCATCCGCTCAATCTAATAGAAAAAAGTGGGTGGAAGATAAATTTATCTGATAAATTAACAAAACAACTTCCTAATAGTAATCCTAAACTGTAAGACGATTCTGATATTCGTTTTTCCTCGAACACAATTTTAGTTTAGTAAAAACTACATTCGATTTCCTTTTATCCATTTTTTTTTGTTTTTTTCCACTTGTAACCTTTGAAAGTAATATTGGTTTAGACATGTAGACATAAAATGTAAATAGTTCTTTACAATAAAAATATTGTTTTACCTTGAGGAGAACTAAACTTTATTGTTAAACACAATCGTGTTAGTTTGGTCTTTATCTATTCACCTATATAAAGCTCTAAAGTTATGTACATTATTGATTCTATTATATTGCAGATTATGTTATGAAGAACCTGAAATTTGGTGAGAAAAAGAGAAATGGAAAGTTCCTGAACAGTCTTTGAGAGATTTTTTGGATTTCAAAGTTCACATTTGGCTTTGTTGTTTTTTATTCAGATACTTACATAACCATTATAATTGAGCTATAGAATGTGAGTGAGAAACCTCAGCAGTTGGATCAACATGAGATGCAAAGGAAGAGCTTATGAACTCCAACAAGAACACGAAAGAATATGGAGACATGAAGCCTTTGCGGAGGGAATTTGGGAAGAAGTACCTCATTTTTTCTAACAAAATCCGTGGAAAGAGTGTCAAAGTCAACAAAGGAAGAGAGTATAGAAACTTCCTTTTGAGAAATTTAGAAAGATCAAAATCACAAGAAGGAAATCTCCTGCCAGTACAATCTCTGATAAGGCATTTTTCTGTTGGAAATTGAAGCTTTGGAACCTGAGATCAAACATCTTTTCTCTTTCCCATTCAAATAGAATGGACCACAGAAAGATTCATGGCCCAAGGAAACAGCAAACAGATCCATGACGTGCACAGTTTTGCAATGCTTTGCTTTGAGATTCTATGTTCTAACCAGAAAAGTTCCTTTCGGAGATAACATAAGCATCTTCAAGGGAAGAAAAGGTCCTATGTGTACGTGAGAAACAAGCATCCCTCAGGGCCATTAAATTTTTTCAGTATATATTATATATTGTTGTGTATCTTAATTGGTGCTATTTTCCCATAATTTAACGTTAACAGTTGAAAAAAGGAAAAGATAAAAAAATGTGAAGCGTATTTGAGATTGAGAATCCATCTTTATCTGACCAACCATGTCAGTTAAAAGAGATCCTCTAAATGAGATATCTCAGTGAATTTGATTCTCTTAAAACAAGAGAAAAATTAAAAAAAGGAAAGGCTTGTAAGATTAGTGAAAAGTGCGTAAAGGTGCATAACATATGAATTTTTAAGATATCAGTTGTGACATAAGCGGGCAAGGTATTTTTGGTCTGATTAAGCAAGGAAGCTTGTTTAAGCTGTCAGTATTGTTCACAAACTCTCTTCCTCACGTATTCTTCCACTGTCCTCTTAAATAACAACCCTTCACACCACATCAAATGTCACATAACTAAGAGACAGAGAGGGAGCATGGCTAATCCACACATTGCACTGCTGAAACTCACCTCCATCTTCATTGTTATTGCCTCAGGTAATTCCTTCTTTAAGCTTTATTTGTTTCCAACCTTAGTGAAGCAAATAGAGTAAAACTTAAAGTGCTTTCATCATGTTTTCCAATTTGAAGTTTCAATTATGTCACTTACATTGACTTTTAGTAAAAACTTGTATTACATGGATTGATAAGATGAGACTCCAATTCTTTTGCAGCACAAAAAAACATGTATTGTCTTTTAAGTCTACATGTTTTGTTTGTTTTTGCACAGTTGAAGCTTGTCCTATCCTATGTGTTTCATCTATTTCCAACTTTCAATATTCCTATTTGGATTAATACACTACAAAATTGAAATTTCTACTAGATAGTTTTCTTGGTTCATCACTAACATAGTTGGTAACTAGTAATCCCCTACAATTGGCATGCACACTAAGTTCCCATGAAGGAGATTTCTTGGATGGAAATTGACTTTTATGCTTGGTATTTTGATGTGTTGGTCGGCAGCACCTGAACTTTGTGGAAGCAGTAAGACATTCACCTTAGTAAATTACTGCAAAGAAACAATATGGCCTGGAGTAACACGCAGTGACAACCATAGTGGCGATGGCTTCACATTGAAATCAGGGCAGTCAACTGTTTATACTGCTCCTGATGGATGGAGTGGGAGAATATGGGGTAGAACAGGCTGCAACTTTGACAGTAGTGGCAATGGAAAATGCCAAACTGGTGGCTGTGGCACCAGCATAAACTGCACTGGCCCTGGAAACCCTCCTGCAACAAGTGCTGACTTCAGCCTTGGTGATCTTGATTATTATGATGTTAGCCTTGTGAATGGCTTCAACTTACCAATAGTAGTGAAAGCTATTAATGGCACAGGAAACTGCAGCACTGTTGGCTGTGATGGAGATTTGAGGCAGAATTGCCCCTCAGAGTTAGCTTCAAAGGACAATGACAAAGTCATTGCTTGCCGGAGTGCGTGTGATGTCTTCAATACTGATGAGTATTGCTGCAGAGGGACTTATGGAAACCCTGCAACATGTTTGGCTTCAAACTACTCCAAAATTTTCAAACAAGTGTGTCCTGCAGCATATAGTTTTGCACTTGATGATCCTACAAGTCTAGTAACCTGTTCAAAAGCAGACTTTGTTGTCATATTCTGCGGATCAAGGTAGGTTTGGTCTTGACAGTTAAATGTTTCAAGAAAGCCTCACTTCTATTTCTTTTGATTATTCTTGTTGAATGCAGGAACCAAACAACATGCTCCTATCATGACAAACAGGCTGTGTGTAATCGATCAAAAGCTTATAGAGCCATACCGCAGAGCTGGTGGATCCTGATGTTCCCATTGACATACATGTTCACTTTATGGATCATGCCTTAGCCAATTATGTAATTGAAGGCCTTTTCTGTGTACAGTTTTTTTGGTGAAATCTTCTTTCTAGTACATTGGAACAACTTCTTATGCTCATTGATTTTCTTTGAGCTAAGCACAAAAAGAGAAGATGTTTCTCCATGTATTTTCTTTTACCTAAACACATGAGGATTTTCTCATGCATTAACACATGAATGATGTAAAGAATTTCTCCCCTGAATCTTCAAATCTTTTATCACTTCTTTTTTCAATTCCAGTTACACCTCAGACAATACATCTGAATGACATAACAGGAACCAAGTGGTTCATATTTGGTTGTCGAAGGTCTAACATAACCATCCTACTGAGAACTGGAACCAATACATATATTACAGCTAATGATAATTTAATGGAGCACATTGCAAGTTTTAGGATTAAGCACAGTTCTTGTAACAATATTGAAATAGAAGGCACCTAATAACTAGAGTTGTAACCGAAAAATCAACTAGACAATCGAATGAAGTTGGCTATACCAATCAGCCTATCTTAAATCTGATAAATTATCTAAAAGTTGAATTTGCATACTCATGGATGCATGTGAAGCTATTTCCAGACACAAAAGAAGCATACTCAGAATTCAGCTTACGGAGATACCTTTCTCTTTAAATCAGACTTCAAATGAAATGCAATGGAACATCACCCATCTTTTATCAAGGGATGGGACCTGCAATTACAAACAAAAGAGGGAAAAGGGCAGTGTGTGGGGAAGCAAACTTGTGAACAAAGATCTGTTGGCACATTTTGTTGTCTCCATTGGGGTAACACTTTCAATATATAGCATAGTCCATTTATATAACCCTGATTTAATTAGAAAGAATTAACAATGTTCAATGTTGGTTCAAGCCACACAAATACCACAATCTGGAAAAAGATCCAAAAGCTTAACAACATAAAATTGCTGTAACTTGTCTCTGGCTTTCCATATAACAAGATCAGAACAAGTTAAGAAAACTATTGACTTTTGTTTCAATTACTTAAAAAAAAAGTGTTATAAAATTGATTTCTAAATGAAATACTATCTACATTGTCATTTACAAAAGAAAAAAAAAACTTGATTCAGATTAGAAAAATCAGTCAACTATACTAAATCTTATTAACTTTTTAATATTCTTGCTAAAATATCTTTATTTAACAAAAACACATATTATGATGGTATAATTAAAAATCAAACAAATACACGAATTATGCTGGTATGTGTGCAGATTATTTTAAATGAGAAAATTATGTGGTACTTTAAATTTAAAAAAAAAAAAAGCAGTAAGGGGTATTTTATTAAATAAGAAAAGGATTCTTATTTGATAAAGAATATAATTGTTTGATAAAAAATGACCCAAAAAACTAGTTATAAAAGTATGTATTTCCTACATGATAGTATAAATTAAGGGAAACACATGTATGTTTGTGTACCGGTATTTCCATCTTACATTGAGTCCACTTTTTAAAAGGTCATGTAGTTATTTTTGAATTAAGAAATCGTGTTATATTTTATCAAATAAAAGGATTATTATAATTTTTTTTAAGAAAATTATCTAATTCACCAATAACACTGAAGTATTTAAAACAAATGTATAAATGATATACAGGCAAAGAGTAAGAAGTAAAAAAAGATTAAATTATCTGATAAATATACGGGTTAACTTACATTAGACTCTAAGTTAGGCTTGTCATTTTAGAAATTAAAGTGAAAGTTTTAATATATTATAATTTTTTATTACTGTTATGTTTGTATTTAAAATTTTGTTTTTGACCACGAATTATTTTAGAAATATCAACTTATTTTCAGAAGCTACTTTAATTATCTCCTGGGTTTTTTCGTATATTTTTTTTTTATCCTTTTTACCTTTTTCTCATTTAAAAAAACCCCTTAAACTTACCCGTTCAATCTTAAGCTGTGTTTTGAAAACTTATTAGCCAGAAGCTCGATATACTAATAATAAAAGCTTCTGATGAAAACTGATTGAATTAATTTTTTAATAACATTAGTTAATAAATTAACTGATAAATATAAAATGTGAAGGTTTTCTTATTTGTTTAATATTCTTCAATTGTGATAAAATATTAGTTTCGGATATTTTTTATGAACATTTTTTGTTTTAAAATAATATAATTAAGAAATTTATTCAAATTTTTTTTAATAAGTTAAAAAAAGAAGGAAACACGTAAACAAAGTAAAATGAATATGACGGTCTATTTCTTTTCAAAAGTAATAATAGATCACACTATATTCAAGGAGAATTAAGCAAAATCATAAAATCTTGTGAAATACGTACCTTCAGATTGTGAAACCCTAAACCTAACTAGTTCATAGCTTACAAGTTTTAGGATTGTGAATTTCTTAACAATACTGAAATAGAAGCAAACAGAAAAGTAAACTGTGAGACAATCTTAAAACCTAATAATAAATCATCTAAAAGGTTCAATTTGCATATTCATGGATGTATGTGAAGGTAATTTGCATACAAAAAAGTAGCATACTCAGAGTTAAACTTATGAAGATACCTTTCTCTTTAAATCAGACTTCAAAAGAAATGCAATATTTAATGCAATGGAACATATCTTTTATCATGGGATGGGACCTGCAATTGCAAACAAAAGAGAGAAAAAAGACGGGTGGGGAACCTTATGAACTAAGATCTGTTAGCACATTTTGTTGTCTTCCATAGGGGTAACACTTTAAACATCTAATGCAGTTCACAGTTTATGACCTGATTTCCTTTAGAAACAATGAACAATGCTCAATGTTGTTTCAAGCATACAAAAAGATCCAAAAGGTTGTTCTCTGTACTCATATAAAATTGATAAACCTACTTAAGTGATTTCTAATTCTAACACTGTAATTTTTTAATTCAATATTAAAATTAAACCCAAACAACATATCAAACAAAACTAAACCACCATTTCAGGCAAAATTGGACGGATTGAGAACCAAATATATCGTATACTACAGTTCCATATTAAAGTTTAATGTAATTTCAGATAGTTATGATCTCACAACTTTTGTTGCCTTAGCATATTTATAAAATATGATTGATTAAAACTTAAACAAACTTTATAGGTAGAACTAAAGTTAATGAAACATATTTAAATTTTTTATATAAAAAATTAATAATAATTTATTTGTATTTTTAGGTTTTGTTAATTTTACATTCAAAATATGGCACAGATATCTTCACAACTGTGCCATAGATTTCTTGCAGTTGTGGGTTCAGATATACATAGAAAACCTTGTTTAATTTTTCCTTTTAACGAGTAAAATTAGACGCAAAGGAATATGATTCAAACAAATGAGAATGTTTTACACTCCATAAAAGTGTGTAATGATTATGTAATAGAAAAATGATTATTAGAAAAATTTCAAATTAAAAAAAGTTACTGCAACGAAATTTAAACGCTTCACAATATATCTTTTGAATACGTGCATGCTCTTTCCATGGTGGATATTTTATATACCAACCAAAGACTTCTTATCATTATGTCCAGACATTCAGACTCCAAAAATTGACCATTTATATATACAGTAAAATCTCTAACATAGTTATAGATAATTGAATTTTCTAAACATGGTTTTAGAAGTTCTATTTCATTAGGTCAATAAACAAAATAGGAGAGATACAAAACTTATTTATATAACAGTTAAGAGATGGTATTTGGTTGATTGGATCATAGACACTGATTTCATTTGAAATACTGTAATTACAATTTGTTGAATAATTTGGTGGACGAGTTTTCACATAAATTTGTTTCAAACACAGGTTGCTGCCAGTGAAAAAAAATGCATATATGTAGGTTTTCTAAAGCAATAAATGTCAAAGGTTGAACTGAGTAACAGTGAGTTGACAAATTAAATAATTAGAAACTGAGTGGGAGACATGGCCAGCACATTTTGCATCCTCCTTTTGAAGCAAGTCAAAAAAAGCATAGTGAAATTACAATGCAAGCAAATTGCAACATAACAACCAAGGTCAAAGAAAACCTCATTATCTTCAACCATTTGCAAGATAATTAGCAACAAAGAGTTGCACTCTAAGGGCACAAAAGTCTTAATCCAAAAAGAGTAGACCATATTTTTGTCATAAATGTACAACACCTAAGGAGAGATATATATAGCTGCAATTAAACTTATCTAGACAAAACCAAGGGATTGAAAGTCTTTGAAAACAACACAACCCAAAGGCCAAAATATTCCAATAGATAGCACAACTCCATGCACGCTACCTTCTTTCTACAAAAAGCCACACTCTTATTTCAAAACCCATCATAGAAAAAACTATTTCTTCCTCATTCCTTAGTCAAAACCTGTCTCTGATCTCATCTTCAAATCTCAGCCAGAATTTCCATTTCCTTATGCTTTTCTTTGCTCTATATAGCCTCTAGGGTTTCTCAGAGGGCTTGTTCCATAGCCATTTTGGCATTCTGTCCACCTCCATTAAATGGAATGTTTGGTGACAGTTGGAGGTGGCCAGTAGGCCAAACAGGCTCTGTGAATCTGTCTCCGAGAAACCCCTTATGGGCTCAGTTCTCTTTCACATCTCTTCTGAGTTCTGCATAATTATCGTTTTCCACATCATGCACATGTTAACTGACTTACACTCATTCTATGATTCCTTTAACTTCGGTCTCAGTATCCAGTCTGCAACTTCTTATATGTCTCAGCCTAATGAGTTTCTACTTTACATTTTTGCAGATTCCTACTTATCAGAAACATTCCCCTTTTTACTGAAGGAAGCAAGAGTATTTGGTGAACATAACCATGCTTTGAAGGTACTTAGTTTTTGCTTTTATTATTCCTAGTAAAGAGGATTTTGGGGTGGAAGTAACTCCATGGAGCAACCTATTGATCATACCCTATTATATTATTTTATTTTATTTGGTTGGTGTTAACTTAAGTCAACCACCAAACCTGAACTTTAACGTGAATAAGTAAATCTTTTATTTAATAACCTCCCCTTATGTTAGTGTCCGAAACTTTTGTCTTGGCTTTGAGGTAATGTTGCACCTTTTCAATGGTCTAAACTTGAAAAGTGTTGTGGATATTTGCATGCGCTTCCACTTGTTCAAACTCCATTGGCTATTGTGAGACCATTGTAGCGGTTGCAGCATTGGATTCCTAGAAGCATTAGAGTATGATTAATTTAGACTTGACAATGCTGTGTTGAGGCCACCATTATGAGTTGTAGTGTTTCCAAATGGAAACCAAATTCTTGCCCTAACTTGGCCTCATAATGCACTCACAAGACCATCTGGCAGCACCACCCACCACCACCAACCAAAAGGTTTATTATGTCAGCTACATCAATTCTTTCTAAATGGGAGAGGAATCTATTAGTGCCCTTTGGAGCTGACACATAACATCATCATATGATGGAACAGTGAATCAGTGTTCAGTATTTCAAACCAGAAATAAACAGTTTTCATTTCTCACTATAGCTATACCTGTACATATATCTATATATAATATATATAATGTAATGCAACTTATACCAAAAAAACAAGGCAATGCAACTAACATAATGATTACAAATATATGAACCCTACCAAGATGGTTTTCTTTTTCTATATATGCATGACTTCACATTTCATATGATTTAATTTGTTTTGGCGGGGCCATGTTCATCTTTCATTTTGTTGGACACTGGGGTCAGGCCTGAAAGAAATTAATGGCAGGAAATTCCTTATGTTAAAGTTTAAAATGATTACTTGATTATGCAATTGCCAATTTGTTCTGAAAGATATTCTAAGTTGGTCACCACTTAGCAGGTTCATGAATTTTATATTAAGTAGCAATTTTCAAATGACCACAAAAGTCCCCATTCAGCTTATCTTTTAGAGCCATGATTTCGTTTTAAATTAAATTTTATTTCATTAATCCTTGAACAAATATCACCTTCTTTTTCCAAAAAAAAAAAAAATCACATTTTTTCGATGTATATAAACTTTCCCTTCTTGACTTTTTTTTTTCCCTAAAATACCTTAACTTTAATTAATGGCTTTGTGCTACACTATTATGATATGTAGAAACTGAGGTGTAAAATAAATTTTCCTCATCTAGGTAAAATTGTATGATATTCTATTTATTTATAATTACAATAAATGCAGCATATATGTAAATTCATTAAAAATTATGTAAGAAAAAAAAAGCTTACATACAATACTATAAATATTTAGCTATTTTTTAATTATATTTTAAGTTTTCTTTTAATGATATATGCTATATCTAATCAGATGTATATTATCAAAATTTAAATATAATTAAAAAGCAACATGTACAGGATTTATAGTGTAGTATAAATTTTTTCTTTTTAAAAAATTAAGAATATAATTAATATTATTTTAAACTTTAAAAAAGTTAACTAAATAAAAAAAATTCAAAAATTTGTCTGTTAAAAAAATAGAGTATTTTTCTTTTAAAAAGACATTTTTGGTAAAATATTAAAACAGTAATATTTAATTCAAATTAGAGTAATTACTGTTTATTATTTGCAAAGTAGAGAAAAAACATCCCTTTTCCCAAAACGTCACCTTAATTTATTGCTACAGTTAATTAGTTATGGTAATTTTTTTCATAAAGGATTGGCTCGAAATCACTTTGATTAATGTTAAACGTGACGTGATTTTATAGATGAACTACGACTTATTGAGTGCGTTTAATTGAGTATTTATTGATTTCTTTTCCTAAATCATACACCGGTCTAATTAATTCCTATTTTACAATTAAATCAAAAGAAAAAATATTCCAACTTATTGAACTAAAAATATATTTAAATTTTTTTTATTTCAGTGATACGTAAACTATTTTCCCTTCTATAAAAAAAAACTACTCTCTCATGAAAAATGATACGTAATACAAAATGCTTTTCGTGTTAAATATAAAGGAGGGTGTATAAGTAAAATGGAGAGTGTAAGTAAAAAAAAAATCAAGGAGTATAAAGAGCATTGCCTACATAATTATTTCATGGTCATTCTCGTTGCCCTTGTTACATGTATATTAGTCCTATATACTAAGTTGAGTAGTTATTAAATTACAAATTAAGTTAATGTAATTACCAAGTTCAGCCATGGTTTTGGGTGGGTTTTCTTTTTATCACCATATTATTTATTAATAATGTTGATTAATTTCTGCAAAAATTTGAATAAGGCAATTTTCTTGAGGGGGTCAAGAATGTAATATGTGTTTTGTTTGTTGATGTTTGATCTTTTGATATATGTATGAATTAAAGTATTATGCTGTAAAATGAATACAATTTTGCTCTAAGAAGAAATATATTCGTTGTTAGGTGTTTCGTGCAGCTAAAATAATACTTTCTTCTCTAATAGAAATGTAAAAAAAAAATAAAAAATGAGTTTAAATGATTTTTTTAATCAGCAAAGGAATAATAATATATAAAATACAAACTGAGGGATATTTGAACTTTACGCAGAGATAAAAAGAACTGTTTCAGAAATATATCATCGTTAAATAGTATAAAAATATCATGTAACCAATGTGCCACTTTAAAAAATAAACACTTTAAAGACAATATAATATCGTTCCTGTATAAAAACATATAATATAAAGCAATTATATCTCTAGTAAATTTTAAAATTCTTAAGATTCATACGTGGGTATATGAAAGGATAAAATAGGTGACATTTTTAAAACAATTTTTGAAATATTGGGTGTAAATTATCAATAAGAGATGATGTAGTTAGAATTTTTGTTCAAGCCTTCCTAAGATTCTAACTTTGTTCTTCTACATTTTATACCAGCGTATATATATATATATATA
>Ga0099825_1008453_pt1 | contig 12188 bp, 13 predicted proteins | sample SiratroredBW_FD_76838 | JGI IMG/M metagenome (GOLD analysis project Ga0099825, IMG submission 76838) | Root nodule microbial communities of legume samples collected from California, USA - Siratro red BW | ecosystem: Host-associated > Plants > Roots > Nodule | place: USA: California | collected...
AAAAAAAAAAATAGAGCTCTAAAAAAAAAATTAAAATATATAAAAAATAAAAAAATTTTATATATATATAAAAATAAAATATATATATATATATATATATATATATATATATATATATATATATATATATATATATTAAATCTATCGTACATACACAATTTACCTTATTATTACATCATATCAACTTTCTTATTATAATATAATTATTAATATTCTTATTACAATTGTTATTATTATATAAAATTCATGTTAGGCATCAATATGAACTTTAACATCTTGACACTTTAAAGATCAACAATTATATGTCATGACATGAAATATATATAATTAAAGAAAAAAAGAAAAGATACAAAACCATGAAGGATTAGGTCAAACCCATAGCAATAAAAGAAGACAAACACTCTCCAACCAAGCTAAACAAAAAGAAACAGAGGGAGTTGATACCTATTATGAAAAAAAAAAATTTAATAACAATAGGTAAAACATCATACCATTTAAAATCTAACTTATTCTCGATACCGAGCGAAGCCAACTTCTCAACACAATGGTTTCCCTCATACAATATATGAGAAACTCTGAACTCACTTTCTTGACATAACTTTATATACGTTCTCCATCGTGGAATGAGATTAAATAAACTAAATGTTTGACAAAACAGGAAAGAGTCACACGCAAGCCAATTAGGTCTAAAGCCTTCTCTCTAGGCAAACTCAACAACTAAAATGACTCTCATAACCTCAACATATAAAGACTTTTGTACCCAAAGGAAAAAAAAGAAACTACCTATATATTCACCTCCGCTACCACGAAAATACACATACAGAAAAACTCGGACACTTTAAAGGAACAATATTTCTTTAATGAGGATAGTAAGTAATTAGTATTTATGTTTTTTTTTTTTAATTTAGGTAACTCAAGACTTTAATTAAGCATTGAATTTGAATACTTCCTGTAGGGAAGATTCAAACATTTTGTGTGAATCTGTACAATAATATTTTTTTAAAATTAAAATTAACTTTTAAAAAGGTTAATATGGTAAAACTCCTAAATCGCTTAATACATAGCTTCATTTATGCTGTAGGAGAAATTTCTTTAATTTTTTTTTTCGTTTTACTTTTTATACATACTTTAAAAGAAAGAAAACCAAACCCTTAGTTTCCTCTACTAATTCTGGCTTGTATCCGATACAACACAACTATGCACTTGAAGTATTTTAAAACTGACCATGATTATTTTATCTCGTAATATAAGGTAAAATTTCTCCGTTTACGAAATTTGTCACATGTAATTCTTTTTTTCATAAATGAAAAGCTAAAAGCAGAAAATTTATTATGAAGAAAAAAAAAATCACCAGCAAAAATAGATGATTTATTTTAAAAGACCAACTACAAACTTTACCATTCTTACATACCATTCTTATATATGCAAACAAAGGAAAATTGAACTATTATTTTACCTGACAGAAAATTATATATTTTGAATTTCTTAAACCAACAACCATGAAAAATGTGCTGAAAGTGCTATTGCTGTCTACTCTAGACAATTAAACAAAGCCAAACCTACCAGTCTCATATGATTTGCACAAAAATCTAACATTAGAATTTGGTTTAATCTTCATGTAGAATACTCCAATAATAAAGCCATTGGTATGATAAAAAAATTATACCTATTTAATACTGTACAACATAAAGGAATATTGTTACTTTCTTCTGTTCTTTGGTTTTCAGCAACCCAGCAATTCAGATTGATTCTTCTTTTCAGAACACAGCAAAACAACATCCGAACTCTTGTCTCTTCCTATTTACTATTGCATTACATCAACATCCATTTTATGATTTAATTATTATTTTTTATTTCTAAAGTCTAAGATGTAAAAAGAGCTGATCTTTACAAATTACTTTCAATCTTTGAATTAGCTTAATTTCTTTTATAAAAAAGCTAAAAATTTTAAAATAAAATCTAAAGATTAAAATATTTATAATTATAAGTATTGAATAAATAATTGAATTTTTTTATTTCCAATCCTATAAAAAAGATAATAGCAACTTTGTATAATTAATCACGTGTTTAATTTTTCTTATCAAAAGTGATACAACTCAATACAACGGTGAAAAATGTTATTAGAGATATAAAAAAAAGTCAATAACCATCCTTTTATTTCATTATAAATGATGTATTATATTTTTTAAACGGACTAGTGAAGGTACCAAATAGATTAGAATAAAAGTTTATTACTGTTATATAAACTAATAATAAATAAAAGTGTAAACATAAATACAAGTTCAGCAAACCAAATAAATATAAATAATTCAAAACTTAATATGTTTAATACATAACATATTATAAAATAAATGGACACCATAAGATCATTTGATACACTGACATTATAATAACATCATATGCTAATTTAATACGCAATTGTATTATGCTAGTAATATAAATAAACAAATTCATAAAAAGTATGATAGTAAACAAATGTGCATTTTATTTAAATTAATAAATAAATATCATAGGAAGGTTTTACAACATTATCTATAACATTAAACACATTTATATTTCAAAGACTATCAAGAAAAGAAATCATATTTACATTTCTCAATTGATCTACATTTACAGTAGTCCTCTCATCAAAGACTCGTATCAAACTTCATACCTTCAAAAATATATCACTAACATATTTGAATAATTAAGATTCAAGGATTTTAAAAAAATAAGCATTGAATAAGTTCACTGGTACTACCACTTACCACTTGACTGATAATCAAAATATATATTTATAATAATTCACATGTAGTTCTTTTCGATACTTTACAGAATTTTATGCATTAAATTCTTTTAATTTATCACCACCAAATATATTCCTCTACATAACTTTCAGTATTAATAAAGTTTGAATATCTCATTATTGTAATGGTTACATAACTTAATATGAATGTACTTTTAATCATAAAAACACAAGAGCAACCACAAATTTAAACTCAACAGAAAAAACACACATTTAAGTAACTGTTGTGAATAAAGAGCAATACAAAAAATTCTCATCAATAAGAAATTATCTCAATGTTATGCAAAATTGACTCCAAGTAATACAACCAAATGCTTCATAAATATCACATCATCGACATTCGTATCTTCAATAGGTCGAGCACCATAAAGTTACGTTGGACGCTAGCTTAGATCTGCACCAAAACTTCTGATATGGCACTAGGAGTCACTCCTGTTGTACCAGGAGTGGCCATCGAAAAATCTACTCTGAGTTGCGTTCACCTTTCTATTTGGACAGTGAAACATATATTTATTCTAACTGAATCTCTGGGTTGTCTCTTAAGAAACGCTTGCTTGATGTCCCGAATGTGACAAATGATCGAATCTAGGTGGATAGTAGCACATAAATGCAAATATTAGAGTAATAAATTAGTCTAAATAATATTTTTTTATTTATAAACATTGAAAATAAGAATAACAAAATAAAATAAAAAATCAAAACTTTAACAAATCTACACTCCGTATTTGTTGGGAGACGACTTGTGGTTAACTTTCCCTTGTTGTGGGTGACATCAATTGTCCTATGGCGGAGGCCGGGTGGGCTGAGTCACAATCAAATTGTGGTGCTTGGGCTGCTACGCTCTTAAGTAGAAAGAGTTGCTCTCTGACTAATGGCTATAACTTTTGGCCTAGTGGTGAGTGCTCAATCCAACAATTGGTATCAGAGCCAAGGTCACGAGTTTGATTCTCATAGAGGTAATTGTCCAGGGAGAGATTCCTAGTAGGGACAATTGCTGAGGGGGAGATTGTTGCGGGTGACATCAATTGTCCCGTGGTAGAGGTCGGGTGGGCCGAGTCATAATCGAATCTTGTTGCTTGGGCAGCTACACTCTTAAGTAGAAAAAGTTGCGCTCTGACTAATGGCTATAGCTTTTGGCCTAGTGGTAAGTGCTCAATCTAACACATACTATCATATCTTTGGTGTTAGACGATCTAACACTATGTTAGGCGATCAACACTGGAATTCTTTTAGTTTGCTCGTGAAACGACAACGATCAGAAATAATACCTTTTTTACTCTTTTAATAAAATGAATGACTTTGCTCCTTAGATGAATAATGATCTAATATTTCACTTCTTTTACTCTTTATCCGATATACACACACAGAGGAGATCTACAATAGACACACACAGACAGACACACATAGATACAGACACACACACACACACACATATCTTATTATCTCCTAGACCCATCACATAACTATCATTGTCAACAAACTATTCCTCATTCACTACAAAAAAAAAATGGAATTACCTATTATCAACGGATTTTAAAGACATGGACAATTTGTAGTTATTCATTGGTAATTATCAATGAAAAAAATTATCATCAAACCGACGACTTGAATTTGTTATTAATAATAATAATATTAATAATAATAATTTTAATATTAATATTAATAATAAAAATAATAATAATTGTAGTAATAGTAATATTAGTATTAAGAAGAATAATAAGACTAATAATAATATAATAATAATTAAAATAATTATAATATGATCGAAATTGTTAAAACAAAAGTTCAATATCCTAAAATTTTGTTTGAGTATTAAAAGTAATTAAGTATAAAATATAATCGTACTTCATTTGTAAGACAATAACTTTGTGAAAACAAAATGTAAGATACAAGTGTTTCGTTTTGTAGACTATAATTTTATGTTGTCATTTATCATTTGCTGAGGCGAATAAAAGTTTAGATGAAATGTGAACAAAATATCCTATAATATACATATAGACTAAGTTAAACCTCATACTTTAATAAATATTTATATGTTTATTCTATGTTGCAAGAATGTCCATCTGCCAAAGAGATCTGTTAAAAGCATAAGTTAAGGTCAATATTGAAAGATCCTTCGGAGTTCGACCTAAAACTATCTCTTTCTACAATTCCCAAGTAGTGAAGAAAATCAAAGAAGATCGTGTTTCAGTTGACAAGGTTGCTGGTGAGGGCTCGTCTCAGAACACTACTCCCTTCCCCAATCAAGCTCCTCCCCCGTCGTCCGAAAAGAGGAAATGAAAGGACAAGAAAGATAAACCTAAAGAGGACAAGAAAAGCTAGGGGAAGAAGGTCTCCTCTTTCCAGCCTTCTCTATAGAGATCTCAGCTAAGTGTTCCTGAGACCAGCAAAGAGATCGTGGAAGTTGACAAGGGCTTGATAGACTCTTTGTTTGCCACCGATCTTACTTTTGCAAAGGGCACAAACGTGTCCCTTTCATTTGTTGAGAAGAAAACCTTAAGTGGGAGCTCCACCGTGGACTTAGTAAATACATGCTTGGAGATGCATATCCAGACTTTGGCTATCACCAAGGTTATTCGTGCCCACGTGCTAAAAGGTGGTGTGGCTGAACTAGGCAAGATCAAAGAGGAGTTGTCGGCCTCAACTAGCTCCCTGAAGGAGACTCGTGATGTCAATGTCGCCCTGGGCGAAGCGCTGAGGACTGCTGAGCTGAACCTGAAAAAGGCTGAGCAGGAAAGGGAAGCCTTGAGAGCCTATTCTGAAGGGATGAAGAAGACAAATGAAAAGCTCTCGTGGATGTCCGAGAACTCAAACAGTCCCTCTCTGAGGCTACATTGGCTCACAACGATGCGATGTCCGAGAAGGCACAGATGGGCATTGAGCTTAATGACCTAAAATGTTATGTCATTGATTTACACAAAGAGTCGTTTCGGCAAGTTGTTCGTCAGGCAGTATTCCTCTATGGCGTCCCCGAGTAGAACGAGATGGATCCGGACAAGGAAGTCTTTAATAGTTGCCTGGTGCCTATAAAGTAGAAGGAAGAGGAGGAAGAAGGAGATGGAGGTGAGCGCAAGGAGGAATAAGCGAGTATTCTTTGGCTCTTCTGGTCTTCAACTTTTTTCTTAGTTGGCATAGGCAACTCTTTTTTTATGGTTGACTTTATGGCCATGTTTGACTGAACTTCTTTGTAACCTGATGGAAATGATGCAATGATAATACTCATTTCACCTTTTCTTAGTCAATCTATTTACTTCTTTATTATTGGATACTCTAACGTCTTAACGTGTTTCTGTAAAAATGTCTTATGGGCGATAACTTGATCATAATTGGCCACTTATATGCTTCATTCGTAGTTGATAAGTTAGGGCAAACATTTACCTTATTGCATCCGGAAACATTCTCCCTTAATGCGTTTTTGGTTTTTATTTCGTTTTGTAAAATACTCAGTGAGTATTAGAGGTCTTACAATGGAGTGAGATGTCCCCTCTTTGAAGGAGGTTTCACCATGGCCAGTATTATTTTGGTTGGTCACATTGGAGTGACTATTGTCGTATATCGACGATACTTATGTTGGTGGTGTGGGGGATCACAATAGAGTGAAACGACCCCTTGCATACTTAACACATATGTTGCACATGATAGTTGATTTTATTAATAAGACGGGCATTTGTGGGCCTCGTTAAAACCTTGTCGGTAAAAACCCTCCTTAGGGTTAAAACACCTGATCAAGGAAAGAGTACCCTTACATTAGTTAACTGAAATAAAACTTGAGATGTGTGGCATTCCAAGTCTTTAAGATTGTTTGACCAGATAAATGCTTCAGATAGTAAGCGCCCTTTCCTGCCATTGCTGAGACGCGAAAAAGTCCCTCCCAATTAATCGAAAACTTTCCTTCGTTCTTCTGTGTTTCACTACTCATGTGCCAGACTAGATCACCTGGATGGAAACTCCTCGGTTTGACTTTGGTGTTATACCTTTTGGCTGCTTGGATTTTGCTTGCTTCCTCCCGCACCCTTGCACGATCTCTCATTTCACTGATAATATCTAGATTTATTGTCAGGCTCTCGCTATTGAGGTTCATGTCTTCCAACTGCTTAGTATGGTAGGCTCTCCCACCTCAACCGATATCATTGTGTCCGTTCTGTATACCATATTGTAGGGCGTTTCCTTGGTACTGGTTTGTGGCGTGCATCAATACGCCCATAATACCTCCAGTAATTCCTCAGGCCATCTACCTTTGGCAATCCCCAGCCTTTTCTTTAGCTCATTCAAAATGATCTTATACCAGCTTTCACCTGCCCCTTAGTTTGGGATTGGTCTACCGAACTAGTAACATGGCGGATCCCAAGTCCTTCGTAGAAGGCGATCAGTGTTTGGTTGATGAACTGTCTGCCGTTATCGGTCACAATCGTATGGGAAATGCCAAACCTGCAAATTATACTCTTCCATACAAACTTTTGCACCTTGCAAACGGTGATGGCCTCCAAGGGCTGGACTTCAATCCACTTCGTAAAATAGTCCACCCCCACCAGAAGGAATCTGCATTGACCTTTTCCTGGAGGAAAGGGTCTTATAATATACATTCCCCACATGGCAAAGGGCTATGGAGGGGTGATACTATGCAGCGTCTCTAGTTTGCTATGCACAAAGCTTTCAAATTCTTGGCATTTCTCACATTTCTTAGTATACTCAGCACAATCTATTTACATGGTCGACCAGTAGTACCTGACCCTAAGTATCCTAATCAACATGCTTCTTGCCCCTAAATGGAGTCTGCACACTCCTTCATGAAGTTCTTCCAAAATGTATCGGGCTTGAGTGTCAGTAACACACTTTAGCAATGGTCTTGAGTACCCCTTCTGTACAGATTTGTCCCTACCATCGTGAACCAGGCACTCTTCACCTTGATCATCCATTCACCCTTCCTCACAACTGATGGTAAGAAGATAGTGGTGTATAGGCTTGTACCATACTTCCTCTAAACTGACGTACTATGGGTTCATGCCCCATTCAGCTATGAAGTCAACTAAGATTTACGCCTTAATCTGTCCTATGGGCTCATATTTGATTCCATACTCGGACAACTCTACAAACCATCCAATCATGCGCCCAGCCAAGTCAGGTTTAGAGAGAATCCTAGCTATTGGGTAGTCGGTTTTGACAACTATCTCATGGTTCTAGAAATACGCTCGCATTTTCCTTGCTGTCGTTACCAGTGCCAATGCCACCTTTTCAATTGTTTGGCACCTGGTTTCCGCATCCTGTAACGTCTTGCTAACAAAGTACACCGATCTTTGTTCACCCTCTACCTCGTGAATCAACACCGAACTCACTATTTCCTTTGAGATAAATAAGTATACTAAGATGGGCTGGCCAAGAACCGACTTCTGTATGACAGACGGACTGCTTAAGAACTCTTTCAACTGAGCGAACGCTTGGGCGCATTGTTCATTCCAATGGAACCGAGATGCCTTCTTCAGTAGGCAGAGGATCGGTTTAATCCTTTTGGCCATTCGTGGACCACTCTCCTCACAAGTCGTTGTACCTCTTTAATGTTCTTGGGACTCTGCATTTCTACTATGGCCTGACACTTGTCCGGATTTGCTTCAATTCCTCTATGAGTTAGCATGAACCCTAAGAAATTTCCTCCTTCTACTCTAAATACGCAGTTTTCCTGATTTAATCGCATTTCCATCGTCCTTAGGGCCTCAAACACTTGTGCCAAATCTTGTAGATGTTGGTCGCACGAGGTTGACTTAACCACCATGTCGTCTACGTATACTTTGACACTCTTCCCTATCATTTCCCCGAACACCTTGTCCATGACCCTTTGATATGTAGCTCCTACCTTTTTCAGCCCAAAGGGTACGACTTCACACATGTAATTGGCCTCATCCGTTATGAAAGCGGTTTTGGCTTTATCATATGGGTGCATGTTGATCTGATTGTAGCCTGAAAAAGCGTCTAAGAAGCTCATAATTTTACCCTTCTACCCCATCCAACAGGCGATCAATGCTCGACAAAGGGTACACATTCTTGGGGCATGCTTTGTTAAGGTCGGTGTAATCCGTGCACATTCTCCACTTTTCACTCGATTTCCTCACCAGCACCACATTAGCCAACCATGTTATAATGTACTTCCTTAATGAACCCTGCTTGTAATAGTTTCTCTGCCTCTTGTTTGGCAGTTGCCCTCTTCTCCTCACCTAGCTTTCTCTTCTTCTGGGCTACCGGTTTTGCATCTTTAAAGGTCGATAGTCTATGCACAATGATGGACTAGTCCACACTTGGCATGTCTGCGGTGATCCAACCGAATATAGTAACGTTCTGCTGCAACATTTGGGTAATGCGCTGAGCATTTTCTTCTACTAAGGAGGTTCCTATCCGGGTAGTTTTCACCTCTCCCGCAAGTGGTACTAATCGGGTTTCCTCTTGAGGCTCTACTCGAATCTCTTCAAAGTGCGGATCTAGATTAATGACTGCCACAATATGACTTCGCTTTACCCTCCTATCTTCATTTTCCTCCCACGCCTGACGGGCGGACTCTATCCTCAAGCTGGCCACATAACATTCTCTAGCTATGTTTGGTCGACATGGATGGTAATGATGTCCCCAGTTAGAGAAGGGAACTTCATGGCTAAGTGAGGTGTGGATATTATCGCCCCAAGCGCATTCAGGGATGGTCTGCCAAAGAGCACATTGTACAATGTGTTGGCATTTACTATCAGGTATCGTATCTTGACAATTTTTGAAAGCGGTCTTTCTCCCCCAAACTTAGTATACAAATTCACATAGCCTTTGGTATCCACTCGCTTCCCAGAGAAGCCGACAATCTGATCCTTAAAAGGCTGTATGTCAATTTTCCCAAAATTTTTAGTTTCTTAAAGGTTCTCCAGTACAAAATGTCCACAGAACTTCCTTGATCAACCAATGTTTTCATGACTGCAAAGTTTTCAATTTCTACCGTGATCACCATCAGATTATCTTGTAAGGGATCAAAGCCCTTAAAGTCTGCATCAGTGAACGTGATGGGCGGCATCTTTAATCGGATAGGTCTTGAAATGACATGGACAACTTGAACTGCCCTTAAGTGTCTTTTTCGTGCTGTTGCTGAAGATCCTTCACCTGCAAACCCTCATGCAATGACATTAATTACCCCCCTCATGTTCGGGTTATGATTCGTCTATGGTGGTGAGTGGCGCTAAGGTGTTCTCTTCTTAGTTCGGACCTTCTCGGTATGGAGTTCTTCTTTCATTTGTTCGCCAAAATCCCTAAACTTTTCCAGGCGCATGAACTTAGCTGCTCTCACCTTCATCTCATTCATATTGAGGGCTGGTTTTTTGCATGAGCTATCAATGAATGGCCCTGGTCGGAGAGCTGTGACCATGTGATGAAGGGCTACTTCCGAATTGAGGTTTCGGATCTAGAGTGCTACCTGGTTGAATCTGTCCATGAACACCCAGAGGGACTCGCTTTTGCCTTGCCGAATGTTAACGAGGGTGATAGAAATCAGATGATAAGGCCTACTCGTGGCGAATTGAGTGGTAAACAGATTTACAAGGGTTTTGAAAGAATAAATTGACTGTGGTGGGAGTTTAGTGAACCAACTTAGCGTCATCCCCTTCTGGTTGTTGGGAAATACTCGACACATGACAGCCTTGCTAGTGGTGAACAATCCAATATCGGTGGTATACACATCAATATGCTCATCTGGATCTGTGATACCATCGTATCGGTCCATGGTTAGCCCTCTCCATTTAGCTGGTAAGTCCACGTTTATAATACCATCCACAAACAGATGACGCCTCTCATCTAGGTTTGAGGTTTCGCCTGTCTGATAAGATACCCCGTCCGCTTTCTCAGGATTGGTCGCATTCACCTTTAGCCGTTCGGACACCGAGATCACCTTGGTCTTGTCTGCTTTTTTGCTTAGCAACCTCTTCTTCATCTCGTCATTCTCCTGCTTAAGGGCACACAGGTCTTGCTCGTTCTATTGCCTCAGCATGCGAAAATCATTCTCACTTTTCTGTCTTATCGCACGCATTTCCTCCTCCCCCTTTTGCTTCATGACAACCATTTCTGACCTCTGTTCATTTACTTGACTACGGATTGATACCATCCAAGCCTTCTGTACTACTCTTCGGGCCCTATGGTGGGCGCCAATTGTTCTTACACAAATCTTGAGGACCTTCAGAGTCAACCCAGTTCTACCCGAATCATTTCCGTCCTCACTCTAGAGATGTTCAAATGTCTTGTCTTCACAACGCTAGTCTAATCCTTGTCTGTAAAGTATCCGCCCCAAGTTCGCCAACTACTCGATCGAGTCACAGCGGGGGGTGTATTTGTGATGACACTCTGACCCTTAAGTATTCGGTTATCGGAGCAAATGGTTTCTTAATCAAATTAACGGACATACATTTGGCCTTTGCTACCCACTTATTTATAGGGTTCGAGTTTGACTTAAGACTTATGTTATGTCAGCTTTTGCATACTGTCCTAGCAGAGATTGCGTACACGCATCAACTACTGCCTTCACCTTTGGTAGAGGAGCTACTAGTTAAGGGCGACAAGCGGTCGCCTATATCCGGATAGTACAATTTGCTTAGTGGAACTCAATTAGTTGATTGAGAATTGAATATAATTTGTTTGATAAGACGAACTAGTATAAAAATTATAATGTGTATTATCTCTTTTTTTTATCTCTTCACTTTGCATATTATTGTTATCTATACTAACAAAGAAGGAGAGTCACTACAATACCACTTATAACCAAAATGTTTTATACAAGAAAATTTGTTAAGTTAAATAACATCATCTGATAAATTGCATAAGATGTAATCATCTTTATCTGGTTAAACAATTTACAATCATCATTTGAGTATTCATAATCAAACTATATTTGCAAAAACATGCACAAAAGTTTTGAATAGAACTCAATTACACATCCCTTCTTGTATTCTTGTTTTCATATAAAGTATATTATATATAGTATTTTGAACAAAAGGTTACAAAACTGACTTATAAGGTAAGATTTATACCACTTATATATATTGTAATATTGTTTTATCACTAGTTAAGATGAGTTCTTTAACACACCCTTTTATACCAAAACCAGACATCTTAAATCTAAAACTAAATATTTGTAGGTAGCTTATTAGTGATAAGAAATGCACTAGGATATACTTTGAAGTAAATTTAAGTCTAATTTTAATAATTTATATTTACTTATATAATATAATTTAATATTATCTTTGACAATGATATAAATCAACGCAACGTCAATGCCAATGCCTAGGCCATATTAGTAGAATTAGTGATCGAAGATGGTTCCCGATTTTTCAAAATTTTATTTAAAAGCATAGGCACCATGTATGGATTAAGGTGTGTCAATACTGAATTTTCA
>Ga0099825_1008454_pt1 | contig 12187 bp, 7 predicted proteins | sample SiratroredBW_FD_76838 | JGI IMG/M metagenome (GOLD analysis project Ga0099825, IMG submission 76838) | Root nodule microbial communities of legume samples collected from California, USA - Siratro red BW | ecosystem: Host-associated > Plants > Roots > Nodule | place: USA: California | collected...
ATAAATATAATATATTATAAAAAAAAAAAAAATAAAAAATAAATATATATATATATATATATATATATATATATATATATATATATATATATATATATATATAGCAAACAAATTCACTGTAAAATATTCTTTATCTTTTTTTATCAAGATATTGGAATACATATTTTTGTAACTGTTTTTAGTCTTCTTTTATTTGATAATTCTAATAAAATGTTTTTTTATAAATAAAACATGATAAATAAATCCTTTTATAGGTATTTTCTGAACTCTTTTAATCTTACTTTTAGAAAGGGTAATATCTTATATTATATTACCTTTTTTTTTTGTTGACATTCCACTATTATTACTAAGTGAAAGGACATTATTATTATTAAAGGAAAATATAATTTTTTTATAAAAGACTTAAGTTTAAGTTTAGTTTTAATTATACTTTTTTTCTTAATTTATTAAGTTATTAAGTTTTTATTTTACTTTATTACATAATTTTCATTTTCTCTTTTAAAACTCAATAAATGGTGTACTTTTTGTAATATTTTAATTATGTCTAGATGTTTATTCTTCTTTATGACTACAAAATTTATATAATTACCACATGTCAATCTATTCTAAGATTTAAGTATTAATGTATCTTCTTTTAAAGTTAAATTCTTAAAAACATTATCTCTTTTATTGATGGAATTTTTGTTTTTATGAAAAAAATATTTAATAACATTTATTTGAGGCATAAACAATAACATAAATATATCTCCCCTTCTACAAAATATAATAAAACATAAATTTGTATTCTGACATGAATAAAAACAAAATAAATATGATTTTTTTAAAGATTATTGTAATAAAATTGGCACCCTGACATCATAAATGTATTTCTGAAATTTTAAGCATGAGAGGGAGCAAAGTAGTATAAATACATTGACAAACTGCGGAAAAGCAGAAACTCGAGTTTCTGCATTCTCGTGCAGAGAGTAACGTTCCATTCCGTGTGCTTTGGTTGCAGCTGTGCAGAGAGTAACGTTCGTTCGCATTCGTAATTCACGTTCTTTGTTCGTTCGCATTCGTAATTCCTAAGCTACTACTTCCTGTGCCGTTTCGGTATCTCTATATCTCTTTCTCTTCTTTTTGCTTCCGCACACACGTTTTCTTGCTGTTTGCGTAACCTTTTCTTCTTGAAGGTCTCCAAAGCGGTTCGCTCAGGAAGCAACATGTCCACCTTATCCTCCGCCGAACTCAACTATATCGTCTTTCGCTACCTTTCCGAATCAGGTTTCTTTCATTCTTTGTATTTGTTCTTTTCACTGTTGTGAATGTCCTTATTATACAATTTGCCTTCCGTTTTGCTTGCTGGCTCACTCTTATTTTACTCCTGTGCGGTTCTTGAAATGTTAGCAGTACAGATTTTGGGTGAATTTCGTGCTTTGGAAGAATTCTAATGGTTTTGACTGGTTGGTTTGACCAAGCGCTGAAAATGTTGTGGCTAATTGGTTAGGGTTGGCGACAATTGTGGTTCGGAAATGGACCTTTTAATTTTAGTTTGGTTTAAGGTAGAAGGAGTGAATGTTGTTTGTTCTGTTGCTGAAAGATTGTTCTCTGGTTCTGAGACTACAATGTTGTGGCTCTGAAGTGAAATTCTGTGTTATTTTTTTTGTTTAGAGTCATGAATTTTTTGGTATTATCAATTGCTCACTCAGTTCTGGGGTGGGAGTTGGAGTTGGGTCAAAACCCTTTTCATAAAGGTGACCAAACCCTCATTTGCTATCAATTTTCATCTTGAGATTTCAGTCTAGTTTCACTGCAATTAGACATTGTTGTGTTTTCAGTCAGGATTGTTATATATTAAAATGATGCAAGATATTCCTTTAGTCCCTTGAATTATATGCAAGAGCAAGGTTTACTGATCTAAGTTCTAATGGAGGAACTGGTAATAATTAACATCAGCTGCTTTGAATAGTTAAAATTTATTTCATCTCAGATTTGTAACCTTGAAACATGCTATATAAAACTCATTAGAAGAATTGTTCTTTCTATGTATGTGTGTGTAGGGGTTTGTGTTGTTAATGTACTTGCATTTAGTTTTCAGAAGGTATGTTTTATTAAGTTATAACTTCGATTTTCTTAAAATACGCTCAAGATGAATGTTTGTCAAATTCTGTGTATTTAGGGAAAATCTTTACCTTGTCTTGCATACATTAGTGAACCGCATGCACACACGTATGTACATATGAAGTAAATGCTATTGCCAATTTTTCATTCATGAATTAAATTTCTTAAATGACTTTAAAAGATAACTATGACAAATAGTTCATTGTTGCAATCCTGTCAGTGGAATAAAATGGACTAGGGCATCCATTATGGTGGGAGAAGATCTGAAATTGATTTTATAAATTTTCTTACTTAACAAAAAAAAATTGTTTCTTTTAATTTTAATGAAGTTTTCTATATTGATGAGAAGGGCATGATGTGTAAAGAAACTGAATTGGATTTTGGTGATGTTGTTATAAATGCAGGTTTCATACACACTGCTTTTGCATTTGGAAATGAGGCAGGTATTAACAAAAACTCCATTGATGGCATGCTTGTACCAATAGGTGCTCTTATTAGACTTGTTCAGAAGGGGCTACAGTACTTGGAGATGGAAGCCAACTTGACTAATGTTAGTATTCTTTATTTTAACACTAGTTTTTACTACCAGAATAACATCAATGTGTTTGAATAGTATTTAAGCCTTTGGTACCCTAGGGTGCATACTGATTAATGTTAGCTTGCCAGGATATGAACCTGGACGAAGATTTTTCATTCATAAAACCTTTGGATCTTATCACAAAAGATGTGCATGAACTTGGGAAAATGGTTAATGAAAGAAGGAAAATGCTACATAAGGATAGAAATAAAGAATCTGAAAAGGAGCATGAAGGTGGGCGAGGATTGGTAAAAGGAAAAGAAAGACATGACAGGACAAAAGAATGTCAAAAGGATAGAGATCAGGCAGAAAATCTTAAAGAGCTAGAACAGAAGCATGGCAATCAGACTAGTAAGGAACTGGTCACAGATCGCGAACATATGGTTACTGTGCATGAACAGAATAAAGCTTTAGGAGGTAGTCACTTGTCGTTGTTTGCTGTATGTTTGGCATTTCATGTGGTGTAACTGCATTATTTTTATTAATAACTTCCCCTGAATTTATATTTTTTCTTATAATCCTATGTTCTTCTGTTATTTTTAACCATTTTTTGTTTATGCACAAATTTTGCTAGTGTTAAGGTTTAATCCTTGTAAAATTTGTAGAATTGTAGTATGTTTTCTTTCATGTTGCGATTAGTCGATCAGCTGGTGAATGATGGTGGACCTTGGTTCAATGGTAATGTTACTGCTGTGACCTGAAGGTGACAGGTTAAAATCCTGGAAGCTGCCTCTCTGCATAGGGCAGGGGAACTGCTGCTCTCATATTCCCTCCTTATACCCCATCTAGTGGTAGCCTCATGCTCTGGGGCCCTTGTGATTCTTTGATGAATGGAGTAATGACTGATGATATAAAAATTAGTTATTGATGTTGTAGAGAGCTAGTACTCTCAGCTTATTGTCATCCAGTGCTTGTTTTTTCCTTTTTAATTATTATTCAGTCTGTAACAGTCCTACTTCTAAAATATTGGCTATCTGGCTTGTTTTATAAATCCACTAAAAACTACGTATCTAGGGTGCGTTGTGATGAGTTTCATTGAACTATTAGTTTATTAGTAGCCAGGTTTGTGGGATTTAGGATTAGAAATGTTCTCCTTGATATGATGTTTTTCTACCCGTATGTCCTAATTCTATATCCTGATTATTTCTAGCAAAAGTTGTTAATTTTTTTTTTCTTTGGGAATATCCCAATGCAATTTCTAATTTAGTTGCATGTTTTTACAACACTGGAACCTGCATGCTATCTGTTAGAATATGCAAATATTCAAATTAGTTTTCTGTTCCAATTAATATTTTCTCTTCAACAAATGAATTAAAAGTTTTTATTCATTTTTGTAGGACCAGAGCCGATGGACATTTCTACATCATCAACACCGCAACCATGTGAAATCCTTAGGTCAGATGTGATGGTTTTAGAAGGTCATACTTCTGAGGTGAAGTATTTCATCAATATGTTTTTGGTTTGTTAACTTTTTACATTTGCTTTCATCTGCTGTTTTTCCTGTAAAACACTATTGACGGGCTTGTTTACTGTACACTTAGGTGTGTGCTTGTGCATGGAGTCCTACAGGATCTCTTCTAGCATCAGGGTAGGTATTTTTTTCGTGGTTGATTTAATTTTTTCATAAATATGTATTTATTAGTGTGTATTTTATAGCTGTACATTATATTGCTTAACTTGGATTGTCATTTGTTATTTTTCCTTTTTGATGAAGAGATGCTAACTGTATTTGGGATTTTGTGCTTGTTCAGCTTTAATACAAGTATTTTGGCAAGATTGGTTGCAAATCTTGTCAGAATTCTGCATTAGTTGTATACTTGTATCAGTGGTTATATTTGGGAATTTAAGGACTACTAGATTCCTGTTTTCAAAAGCAGTTGTAGTTTTTTTAAAAAATAAAAATTTAAAATTGTCTTTTTTATTCAGCTTATGCAACTTCAACATTGGTTTTTTATCTATAAGCAGACTATCCCACCAATTTCAAATGTTCTTTAGAATTTTTTATTATATAAACAACTGCATTCAAGGTGTCATTGAGTCATTTATGTCGTAAATAGCAATTTTGCATAGATAGTATCCACAGGCAAGTTATCTTCCTCATTTGCGGATAAGACACTTTGAATCATTTGCAACTGCATTCACGGTGTAATTAAGGTATTTATGTCATAAATAGCAGTTAGATAGATAGTAACCACAGGTAAGTTATTTTCCTCATTTGCTGGAACTTTGGAGAAGAATGTTTGAATGATTTTGCATCCGATACATTTCACTCATCTTAACTGGCATTCAAATTCCTTCTTGCTTCCATGGTGTTTAAACTAACAGTAAGGGTGTTTATTTTGGAAGATATCCATCTTTTATTATTTTCTCAGACAACTTTGAAGACAGTAAACTATTTCAGAAATAGGGACCTGATGAATGGCTTCTTACAATGATTTTTAACTTCTCTATCGTCATTTCAACTATAGGTCTGGGGATTCAACAGCTCGTCTTTGGTCAATACCAGAAGGGAGATGCAAATCTGTTTTGCTGAATGACCCTCCAAACGTGTTTGTGTTGAAGCATGTTAGGAGTAAACCAAGTGAGAAGAGTAATGATGTCACGACACTGGATTGGAATGTGAGTTTGATTGCATATTCTAATTTGAACTCAAGATGATTACTGATAGTGTCTTCACCCTCTCCTATTCTTTTGCTCAATTTTCTCCATACATCTCTCTATGTTTTTCAAACTTATACCAGCCTCACTAAAGCAGGGTAGGTTTGTGACAAGGAAATTGTACAAGAGGTAATATATTAAGTCATAATTATTTTTTATTTCATGAAAAGCTTGACTTCTAGTTGCCGTTATGCAGGGGGAGGGGACACTACTTGCAACTGGCTCATTTGATGGGCAAGCAAGAATTTGGACCACCAATGGTAGGTCATTTCTTATAAACATAGACTTTCAGTAAAGCCTTTTTTAAGATGTACGTGATTAAGATGAAAAAAGCTCTAAGATTCTGCGACCTAGGGATAGGCACACATGCATTAGTGTGGGTGGGGGGGAGGGGGCTCCTTCCCCAACGTTTTTTCTTTATTGTAAATGATTAATATCACTCCCCGAGCTGGTTTCTAACCAAAAGGTTTTGAGTAGTATTATTACTTCAATATAATGTTTTTTCTTTTAGCGTCTATAAAACTAATCTCAATCTAAATGATTCAGATGATAAGGAATATTAAACTTTTAACAACTTTTATATGCTAACATGCACCAGTTGAATGTGTCAGTCTGTCTGCTAATATGTTTTGTGTGAATACCCTTGTTGTCTTTGTCGTCAGTGTTGAGATCTTAGTTTTTTTTTCTTACGTAAAATCATCATTTATGTGGTTGCTTGCTTTATCTGTTGGAAAGCTGTGGCATAATAACAATAAGTCATGGGGGAGGAAATGTGAATTTAATTTAGAGTTGAGCCAAACCTCCACTATCTATGCCAGCAGAAAACTAAACGCTCAATTATTATTTTGAATTTTGATCATGCAGTGATGTTTTTTTTTTTTACCAGGTGAACTGTGGAGTATTTTAAGCAAACACAAGGGACCCATATTCTCTTTGAAGTGGAATAAGAAAGGTGATTATCTTCTCACTGGAAGTTGTGACCAATCTGCAATTGTATGGGATGTGAAAGCTATGAAATGGAAACAACAATTTGAATTTCATTCATGTAAAATTTTAAATACACCTTTCCTTACAAGGTGTATATTTTGAACCTTGTAAATTTAGGAAGTTGTTTATTTTATAGTATGAAAAGAACTCTTTCCGATAATATTTTAAACCATATTTTATAGATAACTTTTTAAATTTGGGCTTTCTATGCTGTTTAGGTTGGACACTTGATGTTGACTGGCGCAACAATGTGTCATTTGCAACAAGCTCAACTGAGAGTAAAATACATGTATGCAAGATTGGCGAAAACCTCCCAATTAAAACTTTTGTTGGGCATCAGGTTCATACACCTCACCTCATTATTTTAAAAGATTATGCTATGCACGGTTACTTATGATACTGAGATTACACCTGTGGGAGGGAGAGGTTTAAAATGGAAAGTATGGTTAATTGTACCGTTAATTGTACTGATCAATGGATGATCCTGGGATAGTGCTTTGACGATGAATCCATTCCCTACTTTACTGATAAGAAGTTAAAAAGGCCCAGCCTGGTTAGCCAATGAATCTATGTACATCCTTGGGGTCGTGCTTTGAAGATGAATCCTGATAGAAAAACAAGGAGAGTTATTCAAATCTAAGAAATTGCAATCCAAAGGGATCTATTTTTGCACTTATTACTTCCCTATATAAGCATTCCCTGCACACTCCTTTTTCTAGCAGCGTAGTTTGAGGCCTTCTCTAACTTGTATCTTCTAGAATATCTTTTGGATATCAAATATGGCTGGACATGCTGGACTGGGAGGACCCCGGTCTGAGTCTAATATATTGTAGTGCTAACAAATCCTGATTTGCTAAGTTGTCATTTCCTAGGTGGCCTTCTTATAAAAATCTACAGCTCTACCCGGATTATTTGGACAGCAAAGTCAGTAGTTAATGACCTGCTTGATTACTGAATTCTGTGTAACTAGCTTTATAGGTCCTGCATTAAGTTGACATATTTCATTAAAATGCAATATAGTGCTTGGATAAGCTTTTACTGTCTAATGGTGGCCTTTGGCAATTTCAGAGTGAAGTTAATTGTATCAAATGGGATCCCACTGGTTCATTATTGGCCTCTTGTTCTGATGATATGACGGCAAAGGTAATATCACTCACTGTTATGGTTTACTTTATCATTATATAATAGGTTTTTTTTTTGGTACTGGATTTTGCTATCAGAGCTTTTATGGAATCCTTTTTATCAGGTAAGTATGTATTCTTGCTGAACTAATTGTAAAATTGTTGTGCGCTGTATGTTTGCCATTTATTGTTTTGTAGATATGGAGTATGAAACACGATAAATATCTTCACGATTTCAGTGAGCATTCAAAGGTACCATTTGTGAATATTTCTTGATGTCAGTGTATTAATATTTCCTTTTGAATTTTTCATGTATTATGCAGATAGTTGGAAAAACTGAATAATTATTTTGTAGGAGATATATACTATCAGATGGAGCCCAACTGGTCCTGGTACAAATAACCCTAATAAAAATTTGGTGTTGGCTAGGTATGTTAGTTGCTTGAGTTAGATTCACTTCTTTTGAGCTTTTAAAATGCATTTGTTAGCGACGTCTTGTTCGGTGCTCTAAATAGCCTTGTTCGGTGCTTACTATACAATCTTGTGCCACCTTTGGCATGTTACTGATTCCAGTTGATGTGTGCATAATGCTTGTAGTTGTTAACTTTTTAATTGATGACGGGACACTTGTGATTATCTGAATATAATTTTTATTAGATCACACAAAAATATAGCTATTTATCTTGCTGTGCCAGTTTCAGAGACTCCTACAGAAAACTGTGATGCAGCACGTGGTCACTAATTTCCTACTTTCCTATAATGTTTTGATTCTGTTTTTAATGAGTTTCCTAATTTCCTTTTAAGTTAGTTTCTTAGTTTACTTATTTCGATGTCATTCTATTTAAAGCCTGAGGTATAATTGAGACAATCTGCTGGTTTATATACTGTATGTGGCAAAGTTTCTGTAGTTTGCTTTATGTTGATCAATGACCTATGTGCGGGTGCATATATATAGGCAATCATGTTTGCTTGCGTATTTTTTTTAATATTTTTCTTAATACTAGACGAAAAGTTTTTTTGTTTATTTTAAGTGACCTAGTCATCTTTATGTGCAGTGCATCATTTGATTCAACTGTAAAGCTTTGGGATGTGGAACTTGGGAAACTTGTCTACAGCTTGAATGGACACAGGTATAGTTCCTCCTCCCAGCTTCTATCCCTTTTGTTTGAAAGTGATCACTTTGACATGCGACTCATAGTTGAATTTTCTTACTATCCAAACTTCTTGTTTGTCTGGCGATAATTGTATACCTGCGGTCCTGCAAAATGGATTCATTTGGTAGAAAACATTTCAAATTTAGTAAATGAGGCTAATAATAGGCTCTCTCTGAATATTACCAATCCCCTTGATTCCAATTTTGTTTGTTTTTTCCTACAGAGATCGTGTATATTCTATTGCATTCAGTCCGAATGGTGAGTATTTAGCCAGTGGGTCTCCTGACAAATCGATGCTCATATGGTCCCTGAAGGAAGGCAAGATCGTTAAAACCTACACTGGTAATGGAGGCATTTTCGAGGTGGGTTGGAATAAGGAGGGTGACAAGATCGCTGCATGTTTTGCCAACAATACAGTTTGCGTGTTGGATTTCAGAATGTAAGATCCTGCAAAGCACCAAGTTAATTTGGCTAGTTAATTGTTTTTCTCTCCTTACTTTTCAAGATATCTATGGAAGTGTACTACGCCTATTTTGGGTGGATAGTTAGATATTTATACTCAATTTCAAACTCTTATTAATTATATAGATATTACTTGATATCTCAATTATAAATTATAGAATGTAATAAATGAAGATTTATCTAAGCTTGATTAAATAAATTAATTAAAGAGAAAAATATATCCAATGTTTGCGACAAACAAAACAATTTAGATAAATTTAAATTGAATATAACCAGGATTGAATTTATTCATAAACTTCATTTGTTATATACAATTTAGATAAATTTAAATTGAATATAACCAGGATTGAATTTATTCATAAACTTCATTCGTTATATACATTGGCAGAGTTTGAATAATTATTTTGGGACAAAAAGGATTAGTATTCTTTTTAAAAATTCAAAATAAAAAGGATTTGGTCTTAAACATATGCGTGAAAAGTAATAAAAAAAAACATTTATATTTTCTCTTTTATCACTTAGGAACTTAGGAACTGTGCGAGATGAAAGTCTCGTACATGATTTTGATTTTGAATGAGAGAAAGAAATAAGAAATCTTTTTTTCGATTCTGATTCTCTCATTCCAATAGTTTTTTTTTTTGTTATTTCCAAAGTAGCTACTTCAGCTTCACTTACTCAAATTTTTTATATTATTTTTTATTTTTTATTAAATCAATGATATCTTTTTATAAAAATCTTAACCATTATTATCCAAACAAACATGAAAGATATGCTTGTGTATTTATTTACCGGTCAAATTGAATATGTAATTATTGAAATCGGATATGTAATTATTGAAATAGTTATTGGAAATTTTAAGTGATTCAATACAAATAAAAATTTTTAAATTCAGCAGATACAAAATAATATATAAGTTATCATGCTTACATATCCACCATTAATACAAATTGAGTAAATAAAGGAAAATAAGTCACCAAATCAATTAAATAGAAGAGAAAGAAGTTTACAAAAGTGGATGTTATGCACCTAGCGGGAAGATGATTTCATTAGAAAGAAATCTCTTTCAAAATAGAAATATGATAATTTTTTGGGTAAATGCATCTTGCATTTATTATACACTTCTCATTGTTTTATAAATGATTATTTTCTAATATATGAAATTATATGTGAAATCATTCAAATAGTAAAATAATGTTTAGTATAATTATAATTTTTTTTTTCAAGCTATAGTAGTATAATGACAAAATTTAAATAAACGCTACATTTATTAAATTTTTTACATTTCAGATTATATAATTTAAAAATATAAGAATTATATTTTGAATTATATAATTTATAATATAATATTTTTTATATTGGATTATCAAATTCAAAATATAAAATTTTTATATTTTAAATTATACAATCTGAAGTATAATTTTTATATTCGGAGTTATAGAATTTGAAAAGGGGTATTTTTTCGACATTTTTTTTAAAATATGGGAGTGCAGGACGAACTGATGGAGGTGCAGGAAGAACATGTCTCTTTGTAGGCCACAGTCCAGTCTAATGTGGGCTTGCGCTCTGACAACAACCACACTAGGGTTTAGCCTCTTCCTTACACGCTGCCTGCCTAAACCCCTATTCTCCAGTTCATTTCCCCCAGAGCAAAATCAAAGAAATGGCGTGGCGTGGTGGATCTCTCACAAGGTCGTTACTCTCCACCGCAAGAACCATACCTACTCGTTCCTCCGCTTCTCACCTTCAACGTTCTTCTTCTCCTTCCCTTCGCTCTCACCTTCTCCACCCTCGCCGCCCCCTCTTTACACTCCCCAGGTAAGGTAACTTGTGGTCATTTTCCTTACTTATGACCTATTATTTATAATTATTCAATATTTTTTTCTTCTAAATTATAGCTTTATTTCTGCAGGACAATTGGAATTCTCGGTTGCACGCAATCGCTGATGCCTCTGCACAGCGCTGACGCCGCCGCTCGTCTCACTTCTCACATCTCCGTCGGATCGCGCGCTTGCTGCGAATTGTCCCAGGGTACTTGTTCTTTCTGAAATCGTATTTCTTATATTAATTTCTCTGTATATTCTACACTACGATTACGTGTTGATTTCCGAAAAAATGATTAGTAAAAGTATAAATCTGTAGTGAATAGGAAAAAAAGTAATGTGAAATCCTTACGAAAAACAATTTCAGTATTGTATTTATAATGTCTTTGTTTCCAACAGGTACTTGAACAGACTTTGGAAAATGTATCAGTTGTGATTATACGTTTGGCTGGACGTAAAATGGTGGCTAATGTTGTGAATCTGGAAGCCTGTTGGAGGTTTGGGTAGTTCGATTGAGAAGCATTATCATTTGTATGAATGATAAATAAAGTATATAACATATCTTTCTAATTGAAACTCTTCAGGTTAAATTGATAGGCATAGTTATGCTGAACTTAGGTGTTCTATAAATGTGAATTGGTAGATTGGCTTTCATTACCGGATAAAGTAATTGCAACGGTTTTATTTTGTGTTTCATAAAATTAGAAAGTTAAATCTGTGTTTCTGCTTAATATTAATATCAGGCACTTAATAGAGAACGGGCTATGAATTCGCAGTAATACCCCAACATATTATTTTGGATCCTATGCAATGCTAGTGGTGGTTGCACTTTGCTATAACCATATTGCTTTGCCTCATTTTCTGCGACACCTTTGATTGGATGATAGGATTAATCTCAATTTGTGCCTCTAGCGATTATTTAGCTAGTCATTTTTGCTTTAGGTTTATATAAGTGAACGTGTAGTTAGAGACAATTTCTCAGTACCTAGTTCAGACTATTTTCGTTGCTTTCTCTGAATGATTACATAGTTAGCTATCCTTGAATACTATAAATGTATTACATATGATATACATGAACTATAGCTATATGACTTGTAAGCTACATACATATATAAGTAAGTATATAACTACAGTTCTGCGTATTCAAATGAAGAACACAATATTTGGACATTACTTTTAAAATTGCGCAAAATCTTATCCTTAAGGAAATAAAAAACCTAAAGGAGAAAGTAGAAGAACCTTATAAAATCATTGATAATCTAATTATTGATATAAATAAATTAAAACAAACAAACGAAAGACTTGAAA
>Ga0099825_1008455_pt1 | contig 12187 bp, 6 predicted proteins | sample SiratroredBW_FD_76838 | JGI IMG/M metagenome (GOLD analysis project Ga0099825, IMG submission 76838) | Root nodule microbial communities of legume samples collected from California, USA - Siratro red BW | ecosystem: Host-associated > Plants > Roots > Nodule | place: USA: California | collected...
ATTAAAAAAAAATAAAAATTACCAACGTGACAAATTTATCGGAAATATCCAAAATTTATCAGTAAATTGATTGTATGTAAATTTACCGACATATTTCTGATTGGTCGGTAATTATCGACGAATTTAGGATAAATCTGTTAGTAATTACTGACAAACTCAAAAATCTGTCGATAAAATCGTCGATAATAATATTTTATTGATAGATAAAATTTTATTGATAAAATTTCGTCAGTAATTAACTTTTTATTATAATAACATATATATTACTTCAGACGGATTTTACTTCTTGGTTACGTTAAGTTAACTTTGATGTTTTAATTTTCATTGAGTTCTGGTTTTTGTTTTTCTTTCAACTTTTGTTTTTTCATTTGCTATCATAGTAAATCACATGAACATAACCACCACCTTTGAAAGATGATTCGCTTTCCATGTTATTATAATTAACAAAATCAATCAATTGAACACTGGTGAACAGAGACAGGAATCCATATATTTATTAGGATTTTTTTAAAAGATAAATTTCAATCAAACAAATAATATAAGAAAGACAATTTTGTAATGCTTAATATTTTCTTATATATGATGGAATAAATCAACAAAAGCAATAAACAAATGCACTAGTTAAGTTTATGTATTCTCCAAACCCTAATTAAATACAAGAACTTGCTTCCTTTCACCTTCAATAAAACTTAATAAACCAATCTGCAACATTGGTTTATATAATTAAAGGGGTTTGAGATCATTTGGGCCAGTGGTTGGAGGTTTGGTACTCTTAGGAGGTGGTCTTGTTGTGTGGATAAGAACATTCGGAATAGTTATGCTCCCAGTGGTTGACGTTTGGAACTTGCTACTCTGAGAAGTTGGCCTTGTTGTGGGAGCTAGAACACCCTCAATGGTTAGCTTTTGGGAACTCATTGTACAAGCAATTCAAATCGGTGTTTTTTTGGTATGAACTCTAAAACAGAGCAATGGGGCTTTTATAAGAAGTATTCATTTAATGCATGGAAATTACGTACTATGTAACTGTAAATTTACATAGAAATTTTTGCTATTTCTCTCGTTTTTTCATACTTGCCATTTCCTAGGGTTTGTGTGAGAGATATATGTAGTTTGTGGCAAAAGCTGAAACCTGTATGAATTGGTACCAAGAACGTTCCAACCTTGCCATGGTAGACATTTTTCTTGTACGTGCCTTCATAAACACGTTACAGCTACTGATGTGTAGAAAATAAAGGGTGACGAAACTCTTATTGTCAAATAAAGTTTGAAAATACCACTTTTTGCCATTGGTATCCTTCTCTGTATTTGCATATTCTTTTCTGTTATTTTCACTGTTCACATTACCTTAAAAATATTGTCATATGAAGAACCAACATAAAATGGGATTTGAAAAGTTAAATTAAAAGCAAAAACATCTAAAATTATGATAAGAAATACATAATTAATTTTTCATTTTAAAATTTTAAGAAGAGAAATTAAAAATCATCAACAAGCATAATTCTTTAAAGCAGTGTAACTTAAGCGATCTATAACTCGTACGGACTAATTATATGAATGTGATGACACTTGTTTATATTAAGTGGTCAATTTTTTGGATTGTCATAAAAAATTATAACTTTTTATATTTTGTTTACTTAGTGCTATAATAAATAAATTTGAAGTTAGTGCCAATTTTTCTGGGCACATTTTGTTTTACTGCGAATGAATAGAAACAACTAAATAAATAAAATATTAAAACAGAAGGATAAAAAGAGGGAAAGTATAAGGTGAATATTTATTTAAGTAATAAAAACAAACAAAACAATGATTTTTTCTCTCTCATTTAAATTAGAGAAAAAAAGAGCAAAAATAACTAACTAAATATTACAAAATATATAAAGTGAAAAATTAAATTTAACTTAAAAATAAAATTTTGTTATTATATTGTATTATACTAAAATAATCTTTTATTTTTTGTTCTTAAAATTAAAATAATATTTTGATTTCACATATAAAGCCTAAATACATGGAGACACCACTCTCGCCCTCCCATCTCATGATTGGACAGGGGAATTATTATTTTTTAATTGTCCTACAAATTTAGCTTTCATTCCCTTTAATTTCCACTAATTCAAATTATCGAAGATAAATTCATCATTTTAGTTTCTTTTCATGCGTTTTTTAAATACACTCAACCAACCTATGTAATTAATTGCTTTTAGGTACATGACCATGTACCAAAAAACTCAACCTGGTCAAAATTAAGGCATTCAAATTTAAAAAGTAAAATGAATTTCCTAATAACACATTTTCTTAGTGGTATTATAAATCGAAATGCATAATTATCTCACCTTTTTTTTTTTCACTTTCATAACTACACATTTTTAAGTATTTTCTACTTTATTTTATTTTTCAATATCGAATTCACATAGTAACCTAACAATTGGTCAAACAAGATCTTTTCTTTATCATTCCACTGTATATTAGTTGATTTTCTTTATGTGTGATCCTTTCAATTTATCATATTTTAATTCTATTTCTAAATTCAATTTTAATATTTTATAAAATTAATATTTTGTTATTAGAATATAACTTTAAGAATAAATTTGATAGTAAATTATGAATTATTAAGCTATACATTAGAGATTCATTTGAAATTTTTAAATATTCAGAGAAAAAAACAGACTTTTTATTCTATATTAAGCTATTCATTTACACCATAACATTTTATAAAATTCTAAATCAGGTCTACTTTATAACACGAAAAAAATATGATTGATATCTAATATAATTTTATCGCAGACATTCTATATCAAAATTTCTTAATATATTTTCTACCCATAAAATATAATGCTATGGGTAGTTTATCAAGGAGTTTGAATTAACCCACTTATTTTATAATAATATATAACTGAGTAAATGTTTAAATAGTTAACGACTTCAATTTTGTAATTATTTATTTTGTCTTGAAACTTACTCCCGTAGTATAAGGGAATTGAAACATACTTATGTAAATACATTCGTTGAGAATTTTTTTTATTAAACATATAAATACAATATTCTTTACGTTTGATTAAAATTCAACGGTGATTAATTATTTACATTTGATTACAAATGGATGGAAAAATAAACCTTTTGGTGATACAAATTTAAAATTATAGAGAATTTGTGTGAGGAGAAAAAACAAGAGACTGATATTGTGTGGGGTCTATGACTGAGTCTCTTACGTGAACGAGTTAATTAAGGGGAATAAAGATGCAAATGCAAAGAGTATATTTTTTAGTTTATTTTCTTTATGTTTAATATTTTTAATTGATCATATTTAAATTCTATTTATAAATTAAATTTTAATATTTTATTGATTTAAAAACAATTGTAGTACGTTTTAAATTAAAAATAGTAATAATTTAAATAAAACTAAAACGGAGTCGGTGTAGAAGATGAATTACGCGGTGAGTCCTAAAAGATTAAACACACAGGGATTGTCTTCCCGCTTTCGCGTAAATTATATCGAAATTATTTTAAAAATTACACACAATTTTCTTTCTTGTTTTTTAAGTTCCCTTGACTTTCACATCATTTCTTTAACAACTCACTAATGTTTTAGCCTGTGTATAAAATGTAATAAATAACGCTTAAGTATATATATTTATTTTTGTGTATGAATAAGATCGTTATCTATATTTTATTTTTTTATTTTTCTATGTTATGAAGAATTGTAATATTTTTTTCTAAAAATGATCGTTGCTTTGTATATCACTAGATGCAAATGCAAAGAGATACCAAAGCCACAGAGGTCAAGGGGAAGGGCGTTCATGCCGCGTATTATTCAAAGTTCAAAGTTTTTACGTGGTGTTAGGTTTCTACATCTTATGACTAATTTGGTTTTATCAGAAATTATATGCTTCAAAGTTTGTAAATTAAACATGAAAAATAACAGAAATTCCTTGGTATATTACCATCTATCACTCGGAAAGTTCCATGCTTTAGTTGAATAATGTTTCTCCTATAATATAATGCCTATAAAAACGTACACCTTCCCATGTTTCATTCATAATACACAAATTAAAACCACAACCATATTGAAGGTATTTGGCACAATGAGTTCACAGAAGACAAGCATTCAGAATGTTCTTGCTCCTACAACAAGACCACCTCCTAAATCCAAACCTCAAACCACTGGAACTCACTTGCCCACTATCCAACAGCTTACTGCTAGAAGGCCAAAATGATTTCATACCATTTTGAAGCTTTATTGAAGGTCCAAGGAATCAGGTAGTTTTACTAGCTATAGGGATTGGAGAACACATTATCTATTGTATTTGTTCTTAGTATTCATCATTTTACCCCATCACCATAAAATGTCATCTACTAAATGAATTGTCTGTATTAAAATAAGATTTGTTTTACAGAAATGAAATAACATGTTCATAATTGATGTGATATATGTATTGAATTAAAAATTAACCGTTGTCCTAAAATTATACGTCTGTTTTTATACTAATTCTTTAATTGTTATAAATAGTACTATTAATATAAAGCATTTGGAATAAAAATTAAAATATAGAATAAAAAAGGAAATTGTTATAAGTAAATGTTTTTCCAGGAAAAAATAAAAAAATATTGTTCATGAGAAAACAAGAGAAATATTATTTTTGTCAAGAATATAGAAAAAAAATTCTTGAGGAGAAAAAGATCAAAATATCTTGTAAAAGAAAAAAAAAACCAAATCTGTTCGCTTAAAAGAGGAAAATAACTGCTAAGTAAATATTAATTCTTCGTTGCAAGTATTCTTCATGCTAATTACTATGGTATTTCTATATCATTTCTAGTTACAGTACAAAGAGTACATAAAGTTACATTAAATTATTTCCTTTATTTCATTTTTGAAATAAATAATACAATATTCTCTAAAACCATGTTTAATTCTTCAAGCATTCACCAGAATGTTATAAATGTCACCTTTATTAAGGCAGTCATGAAAATTTATATTACTAGACATGAGTCTAAATTTGATAATTATATCAAAGCTATTTATGATTATTTTTATAATAATAAATAATATAACTAACGATGTTACTTATTATGCAACAAAGTTTACAAGAGGGAATGATTTCTACGTATAAACATATATTCGCATAATCTAAATATCTAGAATAAATAAATATAAAAATCATTTGAACAGGACATCCAATTATATCTTTTGCTTCAGCAAAGATAATTCTGTTAAATACGGACAATAAGATCACAAAATTTGTAATATTTCAAATATAATAAAAATTATAATACGATATTCTTTGGTTAAAAAGAATAACTATTAGACGTATAAGTAATCTTTTACAGACGTATAATGTCTTGACGATATATTTTATAAAAGTTGAGTCAAAGTAATAGTTTATTATGATAGAAATTGAGTTTAAAACATAGTCAATTAAAAGTAGGTTTACATATTAAAAAAAATTAAATTGAGTTTATAACATTAGGTTTACATATTAAAAAAAAGCAGACTTTTTATTTTATGAATAATTAAATTGACTATACAATAAATTTTTACAAAATTAAGGCTAAATAAAGTTTACTTTCTAACAAGAAAAAAAAAATTGATTCGATAGGTAATCTAATTCCATCCTTGGCCTCTTCTTTCATAAAGATTTCTTAATATATTTTCAACCCATAAAAATTGACTGTATAATGCAGTTATGTTTGATAAATAACGTATTAAGTGAATTCGAATTCACCCATTTATTTCCGTAATAATATAATAATATCAAAGTGAGGAAATGAGACTGATATTGTGAAGTGGGGTCTATTAATTAACGTGGGGGACTGAGTCTCTTACGTGAATGGGTTAATTAAGGGGAAATAAAGATGCAAATGCAAAGAGATACCAAAGCCACAGAGGTCAAGGGGAATGGCGTTCATGCCGCGTATTATTCAAAGTTCAAAGTTTTTACGTGGTGTCAGGTTTCTACATTTATCAGAAATTATATGCTTCAAAGTTTGTAAATTAAACATGAAAAATAACAGAAATTCCTTGCTATATTACCATCTATCACTAGGAAAGTTCCATGCATTAGTAGAACAAAACTTCTATAATATAATGCCTATAAAAACGTACACATTCCCATGTTTCATTCATAATACACACATTAAAACCACAACCATATTGAAGGTGTTTGTCACAATGAGTTCACAATGTTCTTGCTCCTACAACAAGGCCACCTCCTAAATCCAAACCTCCAACTACTGGAACTCAATTGACCACTAACTAATAGGTTTTTGCTACAAGGTCAAAATGATTTCATACCATTTTGAAGCTTTATTGAAGGTCTAAGGACCCACGTAGTTGTACTAGCTATAGCAATGGGAGAACACATGATCTACTGTATTTCTTCTTAGTATTTGATATGATTCTCTAAAATATCTTAAAATATCATAGTGGAGTCATCAATATGTTACAACCGAGATCGCAACGAAGACGACGTAAGAAAAAGTAAAAAGGTATTGCATTTTGAAAAACAAAATCAAATAGAGGAGTCGTCACCGTAATTATTATGAAAAAATGTGGAAAAAGCAAAGATAAGACACTGGTCAGTGAAATCAAATGATCAGAGTCTGTCGGTTATGTGTAGAGAAGGTATTAGTACCCTATAATGTTCGTCGTCCTAAGACAGTACCTTTAATCAAATGAGCAAAATAAGTGTAGTTTTTTTTAAATGTTTGTTTTCAAAAGAAAAAAGAAATAGAAATGCAAGTAAAACAAAGAAAAAAAATATTTTTTTGATTTTAGACCCAGTAAGGATTGACCTTGGTCCTACGTATTTTCATCCATGATTAGGGTTTACGTAGTTCTGGATAGTAAAAGTATTTGTTGGTGTGTTGATATTTTTATTTTGCAATGTTATATTCTTTTTGAATTTTTTATATTTGGAAAGTTTGATCTTGAAATTGAGTAAGAGATGAAATACAAATAAAATTATGTCTGTGTAACCTACTGGTCAACTCTGTTTTTGAATGGCTTTTATTGTGAATGACTTTTTGATTTTGAAATGCTTATGTCTAAGAGGAGAGTTACCTATAAAAGATTTCAAGCTACAACTTACAGTGATAACTCAATCTAAACAAAAGATTGTGATTCATTAAGTTTGCTCTACTCACACCAGGAATTTGGATAGGGCTTTTGAATCACTAATCTTGTTAGGTTAATGGGTTACAAGAAAGAGTTAAAATGAATGAATTTTTTTTTCCCCTTTGTGTGAGTGAATATATATAGTATGGGAGTTGAGTGAATATATATAGTATGGGAGTAGAGTATGTGTCTTCAAATTGAAAAAATAAAAATTAGAATCCTTAAATGAAAAAATTAAATTTGAATCCTTAAATTACAATAAATTTGAAAATATTTAAATTGAAAATAAAATCAGAATCTTCATATTGTAATAAATCTGAAAATCTTATACATTAAAAAATCAAATCATAACTCTCAAATTATAATAAATATGAAAATTTTCAAATTAGAAAAATAAAATCAAAACTCTTAAATTGTAATAAATTTCAAAGTTTAAAAAAAAATCAAAATTCCATAAATTTCAAATCAGAACTCTTAAATTGCAATAAATCTAAGAATGTTTGAAAAAATCAGAGTCCTCAAATTGGAAAACATTCTAGTTCTTCTCATTCAATGTTTTCTTGATCAATTTCACCAAAAATAAATTGAATTAGTATCAAATCCTTATTTTGACTCTCACAATCAATTATTAATAAAAACTACTTAAAATTGAGAGTTAAACAAGTTATAAGTGTAGAAAGTTGATTTTTGACCTATCATATAAATTTTCTTTATCAGCTGGCATTTAACATCACCACATGCTAACAAGGTCTATGATACAAACAAAGAACGGTAATAGAGAAACCTGAAAATATAGACAGTAAAAGGTAAATAGTAAGAGGAGAAACAAGAAAGAATCACACATATAAATTAACTATGTTCAATTCAAGTGGTATCGAAGTTTAATATATGTTTACAGGAGAATCACTAAACTTAGATATTATAAATTCACAAATTCTCACTCATAACAAATTCTCACTCATGTACAACTCAAACGTTAACTTCTATTGATGATACAAAGGTGTTATTTATACAACAACAATATCATTATAACTAGGACACGTAAAATATGCCTAGATTAACAAGAAAGACACAAAAACAATGCTTCTATTTACTAAACTAAAAATTCACTTAGATAATTTCACCAGCCAATCCATGGTCTCAGTAGATGATAAGAGACTAAACAGTCTATTGAGACCACTTACAAAATATGATAGAATATGCATATCAAACAGTGTATCATCTAACATAGATAAACGATCTAGAAACTTTTAAACAAGATTTTACTTAATCAATCTTCACAATTAAAATAAGATTTTTTTTGTTATACCTTTGATGAAAAGACTTATATTCTTGGTTTCCCTTCTTCAAAACTATTTCGAGCTTATTTACTTGCAAGGGTATCACTTGCTTTCGTAGAATCCTCTTTGCTTGATTCTTTCTTGTAAGCAGTTGATTTTAATTCAAAACTTTATTTTTCATGTCATTCACTTCATGTTCATCAAGCCTACTCATTTCACGCTCATTCTCCATTAGTTTTCCAAACACTATGTTGATGGTTGATAAATCTATGGATTTTGAAATAGTAGAAACTTTGTTTGCCAAGCTCTATCAAGACACTTAAGGTTTTTTACATTTAGCTCTTCCTCTTCAAACGCTTTTCCCAAACTAATGAGATGATATATGATATGAGAATTTTTTATGAACATCTGAAATAGATTTTGTTTCATATTTAACTCTAAACCCTAAACTTTTAAGAAGCAATATTGATATAGATTGTTGAGAAAATAGGTTTAGTCCAACATAGGAGGTGAATTGACCTTTCAAAGACACTACAAGAAATTCTTGATTTACGTTCAGATTATTACATACAGACTCTTATCTGTAAGTAAATTTAGCACTATATACAGATTTTACATACGAATTTATTACATACGAATTTTATATACATATTTTATATACAGATTTATTACTTACGGATCCAAATCCGTATGTAACTACATACAGATTTAAATTTGTATGTAATTACCTACATATTTTACATACGGATATATTACTTACGAATTTTAGATACGAATTTATTACATATGGATTTTATATACAGATTTTACATACGAATCCAAATTTATATGTAATTACCTATATCGCAACCGGGATCACGACGAGGACGGCGAACAAAATATAATTTTATTTTTCAAAATAGTGGAGTTGCCACCATAGTTTATTAGGAAAAACTATGGAAAACCAAAAACAAGATAAGGCAAGTTCGCAAAACCGGATTTAGAGTCCGAGAGTCGGTTACATGTGGGGAAGGTACTAGCACCCCACAACGCCCGTCCTACGGCAGTATCTTTAATTAAATGAGTAAAAGAGTGTGATTTTTTTGGAATATTTATTTTTTCCAAAAAAAGAAATAAAATGCAAATAATAATAAACAAAAAATATTTTTTTTTAAGGAGCCCGACAAGGATTTGACCTCGCTCGTACGTATCTGTATCAAGGATAGAGAATCAGGGTTACGTAGTTCTTTGTTGATAAGATTGTTGATTGTCTTGATATTCTTTTGAAACTTTTGGAAGCTTGTGTTTGAAAATAGGGTAAGTGAATGACGTCGATGGCAGGTTTAAAGCCCGGGCTTTGGATAGCAGTGCCAGGTTTAAAGTCTGGGCTTTGAGCAATAGTGTCAGGTTTAAAGCCTGGGCTTTGAGTAACAGTGTCAGGTTTAAAGACTGGGCTTTGAGTAACGATGCTAGGTTTAAAGCTTGGGCTTTGAGTAACGATGTCAGGTTTAAAACCTGGGCTTTGAGAAACAGTGCCAGGTTTAAGGCCTGGGCTTTCAGAAATGGTGTCAGGTTTAAAGCTTGGACTTTGAGAAACAGTGTCAGATTTAAAGCCTGGGCTTTGAGAATTGAGGTATATACCAAATTCGATGTTGAAAAATAACATGCAACAATTATATACAACATAGAATTGACACTTTAGTTTTAGCGGGATCATGCATGCGAAAATGGAATGTGAATGAATGAATTCATGGCAATGCAAAGCTTAAATATGTGAGTTTTAGATGGTGCATGGTGATTGTTTTAGAGGCAAAATGATGCAGTTTTGGAGGTGATATGGCGCTGTTTTAGGCTACTGTTTTGGAAGGGCTTTTTTCATGGCATTCTTAATGTGAAAAGAGGTTCATGATGATAGTTTTAGGTGTTGTTTTCGTATGAAAAAGTGGTGCTATTTGGAAGGGTTGTTTTCATGGCATTCTTATGGTGAAAAGAGGTTCATGATGATGGTTTTAGGTGTTGTTTTCGTATGAAAACATGGTGCTGTTTGGAGAGGTTGTTTTCATGGCATTCTTATGGTGAAAAGATGTTCATGATGATGGTTTTAGGTGCTGTTTTCGTATGAAAACGTGGTGTTATTTGGAGGGGCTGTTTTCATGACATTCTTAGGGTGAAAAGAGGTTCATGATGATGGTTTTAGGTGGTGCATGGCTTTAGTTTTAAGGTTTGGCTCAGGAAGTGATGCTCAAAGGAGTGTGGTGTGTATTTTGTGGAGGAGCATGGCGACAACATGGTGGGGTACGTGCAAAGGAATAAAAGTATAGGGTTTCCGATAATGAAAATGCAATAAAGATGAGTTTTTTAAAACAATAAAAAGAGAAATTTGAAATTTTTTACTTTAGTTTTTATGTTACAAACAGTGTGAGAACTAGGAAATAGAAACGGCAGAAGAACCATAAACATTACCTTACCAAATTGAAACATATCTCTTCTTCAAAAAGACGATGCACTTTCAATCCCTCCTCTTTCTTTCTTCGTGCTCTCTTTTCTTTCTACTCCAAGTCAGTAGTGATCCGTGAATGTTTTCTTTTTTTTTTTTCTCTTTTCTTGCTCTTCTCTTTTTCCTCCTATCTTTTTTTTCCTCTCCTTTACTAATTATACGTTAATCCTTTTTTTTTTTCTTCTTTCCTTAATATCCCTCTTTTTTGCTTTTTCATTATTATTATTATTATTTTCAAAAGATGTGAAGGTGGTTCAAAGCAGTTTTGAAAGATTGACCCTCTCCTTTTTTGCTTTTTTTTCTTTTATTATTAAAGATGAAGTGTAGATGAACGTGAGATGAAACACTTTGAGAACGGTCATATTTTATTATTTATTATTGTGAAATGAAGAACATGATTGACTTATTCTTTTTTATTATTATTATTTTATTTTTTGTGAGAAGTTAAGATTGAGTGAGATTGACTCATTCTTTTCTTTTATTATTATCTTTATTTTTTTGTGGAAAGTTAAGATTTAGTGAGATTGACTGGTTCTTTTTTATTATTATCTTTATTTTTATTTTGTGAGAAGTTAAGATTGAGTGAGATTGACTTATTCTTTTTCTATTATTATCTTTATTTTCAATGTGCAAATGAAGGAAACAGTTTGAAAATAATTTTTTTTTCTTGTTATTTTTTATTATTTTATATTTTTTCCTTAATTTTAGGTTCTGTTAAATTTATATTTTATTTTTTGCTATTTTCGTTTTTTTATTATTAATTATTTTTTAAATCACCACCTTTTCTCTTTTTTTTTAAGTTTTTTTAATGGAAAAATTCAAAAAAATTATTTATTATTTTTTCAAGAAAACTTAAATTAATAGATATATATTCTATGTTATTATTTATTTTTTCATTTTTCTTTTTTCCACTTTATTGTTATATTTTAATTTAAAAGATTGACTGGACAAAATCGGGTGTTGACAACCTACTTTTTCTGTAGATAATATTAATAATTAATTTTATTAAAATTATATGTATTATTATTAACATTATTATTACTTTAATATTATTACTAATTATTATTCATTACATTAACATTATTATTATTAATAATAAAAATTAATAATATTATTAAAATTTGTAAAAATATGTTGTTATTATTATTATTAAGTTATATAATTAATAATATTATTAATATTATATTTAATATTATTTTTATTACTTTGATTCATTTTATTATTATATTATTACAGTTAATATTATTATTTATTAAAATAATTAATTATAATAATAATAATATAATTATTAATATTATTATTATTATAATATTAATATTAAAA
>Ga0099825_1008457_pt1 | contig 12180 bp, 4 predicted proteins | sample SiratroredBW_FD_76838 | JGI IMG/M metagenome (GOLD analysis project Ga0099825, IMG submission 76838) | Root nodule microbial communities of legume samples collected from California, USA - Siratro red BW | ecosystem: Host-associated > Plants > Roots > Nodule | place: USA: California | collected...
TATATATATATATATATATATATATATATATATATATATATATATATATATATATATATATATATATATATATATATACGTGTTTGAAAACTTATAATTTAAAAGACGTGGTAAAAAGTAGGCAGAAATTAATATGATTTTTTTATCAGCAATAAGGAATAAAATAAATGGAAACATTTGGGATTTCCAAGCCTTTGTACACAAAAATATATACATAGGGAGCAAAAGCGAACACCAACTTCAATTCTTTAATCTACCGCTCCAAGACTCCAAATAGAAACACACATAATGCATAATATAGAATAATAAAACAAATGTGGAATTGGATAATGACCTATTGACAATCAAACACTCAAATGAAAACAATAGTGTGGAAGAAGAATGAAAGAGTCACAACGAGAAAGGAGATAAGTGAATAAGTTATTATAAGAAAGTTTCAAAAATATTATTCATTAAATAATATTTATAATTCTAATATAAATTTAAATTCTTAAAGAATATTTATAGTACCTATGTAAACTTAAAGTCAATTAAAATATTTTAAATTCTTATTTAAAATTTTTTGTAGGTGTAATTTTAAAATTATTTTTTTTAACTTTATAATAATGTATAAATATTAAATTATTTTGAGGCTTTAGGACCTTTGAAGCCTTTGGGACTTTTGAGGCCTTGAGGCTTAAAACGATTGTTTTACCTGCTTGAGCCCTAAGTGAATCTTGTAACTCATCTTCTCCAAAACTCTATTAATTAGGTTACTTAAAACAAAATAGAAAATATCTTTTTTATTTATATTTTAATTTAAATTCAAATAAAATTTATTGTTTAGACAACAATTAAAAATTGTTGTTTTATACCTATTTTAAACAATGAATTTTAGACTGTTAACTTATGTCAGTATAAACTAAAGTTAAAAATGGTAGTGTTATAAATAATAGACAATGAATATTATAAAAAAGAATTTGGATTTATACAAATAAAATCATGAATTTAATTTTAAAATTACCTTTACGTGATATTTGAATTGATATCAAGTATTGGAAAATGGTTTGATAGTTCGAGGAGACTAATTGAAGTTGCAGATCCCCTTACATTGACAAGATGAGTTGGATGATTATGAATGAATTAAAGAAAATAATTTTTCTATCTACCCAAGAGTGTTTAGGTGTAATGCATTGCACGGGGTTGTGAGGAAGATGAATACGGTTGAATCTATGAAATTGCTTGCATAAATTTTATGAGAATGAACTATTTTACTTTAAACATATGTCTTTGATGGATACTTTTTATAAGATTTTTTTTGTTTTTTTTACAAGCTCTCTAGAAGTTGTATATGTTACAAACTTTTTACGTGATTTAATGAAACTATCTTTAAACATTTTACTCATACCAAAGATTAAAGAGTTTTCTTTATTATTTTACTACTGAAAGTTTAGAAATTCAATTATGTTAACTTAACTTATAGTTTTAAATATAATTTTATCACTTTTGAATGATTTCAGATGTTATGAATTTTAGTACATATATAATTTTTTATAATTAAAAATTAACTATAACTTTGTTTACAATTTTAGCAAAAAAATAATATTATCATTTAAACATTATCCAGCCATACGACTTCAGCAAAAAAATAACTCATCTTTTTTATATACCCTATCCTAACTCATTTTAATGGTTAGGAACAAGGAAAATTATACTAGGAACAATTAAGAATCCCTCTTATAACAACTTCACCCATCATGCAAAAACACACACAACATGCAGGAAATAAAACAAAGACCTAATATTATTGTTTCTAAACTTATTATAATGGTAAATGATAAAATAGTAAAGCTTGGACATTTTTCAACCGTCTTCTAGCCATGAGCATCAGAATGTTGCAGTGACTGTTAGTAATGAGGTTTTCCTTCTAGACTGGAAAATAAATTGGATTTCTCTGGAGAGTTGGGCAAAAATGGCCTACTGGGAAAAATGTTCATAACAAAAACATTAATTTTGTAAATTGTGCTTATACTTTTACAATGTTTTTCCAAAAAGTTATTGTGAAACTTGGTTATGTGACATTTCATCCATCGTTTGGCGAAAATCTAAGGGTTTTTTCTTTTCATTGTAATATGTTTCTTAGGCACAGTGTCACATGCACAGTCTCAGCTTGTGCAGTCTACCCTTCAATTCGATTCTTAAATTTTCCTCTTGCCCTAGTTATCCCCATATGCATGCTGTGCATTAACCCTTTGTAACATAGATCAGTAGCTTCACATGTAATTTTTCACAGGGCTGAACATAATCCAGCTTCTTCACATTTCACTAGGGAAATCAAGGTTACAAGCCTCAGATTCTTACACCTTTTCATATATATTACAATAAGCCTTTTGACTCATGTGGAATACCAAAGCACTTAAGCTAAAATAACAACTTAATATAACTAGGTTGGATTTTACATCAGAGATTTTTCATACAGACAAACACATTTTGAAGATTGCAAGCCAGGACAAACCCAAACCATATCATGACACTTCTAGTCTAACTAAATAACTAATCAAAACCCTGATTTCCAAGATTAAGTTAAGGCTTTCCAGGATATTTTGGATCATGAGCTGGATTTGGTCTTGTTCCAGCGTAGTCTTCTATATCCCTCATCATTCTGCTCTCAGCAATCTCTTCCTTCTTGTCTTCCTCGGTATAAGCTAACCCCATAACTGGATCCACCTGAAGGTTAAAAAGTATCACTCTATATGATCAAACTTAAACAAGAATGTTCATTGCCATGTGTATTACATTCACAAAACAAAAATTAATATTTATGAGTTACCAGTTAGTGATTTAATAACATTACCCCATATATACGACAAAAGGAAAAAACGACCATGTAATTTGGGTTATAATTTGTTTAATTGGATTTTCTCAACGAAATCAGAACTTGGAAATCTTGTTGCTGCAATGAACTTTTCCTTTTTATTTTTTCTTAAGATAAACCTTTCAACTAGTTCAGACAAAAACGGTTTTTGTCATGTAGTTAGGGCACAAGAGACATGTCCCCTTCGAGGTTAATTATCTTATATATATCTTGATATTTTCGGGGATTTTCGAGATATATATGTGGCAGAAATATCTGTCAAGGAGAGGGAGAAAGAGAGAGAGAAAAGATAGAGGACCTTGGCCAGATGATCTTGCCCTAAAGTATTCATTTTCCCAATCATAGTGCTTCCTGCATAATTCACAGTTTAACATGATGAATCGGATTAAGAGTCCAAAATTTAATACATTAAAATAACCAATAAAGTTCTGCATCAAACCCTTGAAACTTACTAGTTGCAGGAACTGCAGCAGCAAATACAACACAGGAAAGAAGCAGAAGAATAACAAGAAGCCTAGGGAGGGCTTTGTTTTCCATGATATCAGTTTAGATATCTATAGAAAGAGGGGAATATGATGAGTAATTGAGAGAAAAGAGGAGAAGAGCAAGGCTTTGTGAGATGACCTAGGAGAAGGGCCAAGAGGGTCCTTATATGGAGGAGCAAGGGTAGCACTCTTGAATTAAATATCAACCAAAAAATATAAACAACACTTCCATTTGCATTACAACAAAGTAATGTGTACGGAATACTTAAATAGTTTTCTCTATTCTGGCTTTTGGCCACTCCGAAGAATAGCTTTAATTTGTATCAAGATAAACCAAACAGGTACTTAGCCGTTACCACCATAAAAAATAACTTAATTTATTTTACAATGAAGCATTATATTAGGTTGTTGATTAAGTTTTTATGATTATTTCAAAGTTCTGACAGTTCTTGTGAGCCTTCATCAACTTCTACTTTTTACAAAATAATAATCCGAAACTTCATTTTCTTCTGTTATGCATATATAATTAGCATCATTAAGAATGCATTACATATACAAGGATGCTCCAATTAGTGCATGTAATCAAAGGCATCAGTGCATAATTGACATTGAGTTGTTAACATAATGATTAATGCATAACATACACGAAAAAAGGTTAATCTTTCTGTTCTCTAGATTACAAGTTCTGACTTTAACCCTCCACTTAAAAGGTTACTACTTGTTTACCATGATTTAACTCGCTCATGTTCGTTGACAAAAGCTACTGAAGAATACAAGTTCTTTTGCTTTGAACAATTATCAGCCATAAGATAATTTCATATCAGACTTGTCAAAAGTCATATTTAATGGCTCAACATTGAGTTAGCAAAAGTCAGCTATGCGCGTGATATATACAAATGCTTTTCACCTCGCATGTTTGTGAAGGACACACTAGTGTTTCTGGCTTATTTACCACCTACAACTGTTATTGGGAGAATTAGAGAACGTGCATGTATGTACCACTTTGAGCACAAAAAAACAATATATTAAGCATTGCATTTTCAAATCTTACGATCCCAATAAATTAACTGTCCAAGTTCCTTATTTTGAACAACACCCAAGTCAGAAAAAACAAACACTTGCTATAACATGTGAAACATAAGAAAGATTGATACTATAATGCATTATCATGACCGTCCAATCAATTAGGTAGAGCCCCTCAAGAGAATAAAAACCTGCATAATTGACTTCCCCACGCTGCATCAACAATTTGGCCCAGATACCAAATCATCTAGTACTCGTTTCATTCCCACTTTAGCTAGCTTTAACATGCTTATGATGGAAAAGTTTGCACATATAGCGCATGGAGAAAAAAAAAAAAATCCCATTTTGCTGGTTCTCATAAATGTTCCACGTCTACACGAGATTCTGTCGTTACATGAAAAACATTAATAATAATAATGAGTGAAGGGTTTTAGGAGAGTGTGATGGGGTTATTATAAGCTTCAATAATTGGTACTTGTTAGAGTGACACGAAGGGGTTGTATGCATATATATATAATATATATTGCAATAAACAAAATGTCTTTAAGAAGTGCAGGTTCACCAAAAAACAATAGTGGTGTAGAATGCAAGAAGTGCAATCTATTATCCCAGGTGTCAGGTATTCCTTTTTGAAAAAGATGGATGAGTGCGTTGGTAGGTAGGTGTTAAGCACCCTTGTGGGTATCATCATCTTGGGAAAACAGCATAGACATGAATTGTTGCGCATGGAGGTGTCACTACATCAGTATCTACCATGAATATATATGAATGTGAGCCATTCCCTTAGGTCCCTCGTTTCAAGAATCTCATTATGCTATGTATTTGCCAATCTCCACTTAAAATATCTCTATGCTATTGGGCCTACACTCGGGCCTTCCACCTCCCCAATTTGTTTTCTCTACTATTTATGGCATATGGTCTGTGTTTGAATTAGATTTAATCTTTTCAAGATCAATTCTAATTTTATGTTGAAAGCTAAAGTAATGTTCTAAATGGAGATTGTGCACCGACAAGGTCGAGAGCGTTTAATTAGATAGTTGAGTCTTTTTTTAATACATGTTATTAGAGATTTGATTCTATATATGTGAATGGATAAATTTTTGTTGGTAGGAAAAGACATTCTGTGGTAATGGCTCAAGGTCTTCGTTTGCTAGTGTTGACTAATACAAGAACTTTTATTAGGGATATTTATGATTTGTCCTTTTATTAAAATTTACTCCAGTAAGCATTAAAAACTATATTTAACTTGATTTAGTTAAATTTTAATTTAATATAAAATTTGAACAACCAATAAATTGATATTTTGTGGCATGGTTTAGATTAGTTTTTGTAGTTTTTATTTTCATAACGATGTTAAAAGAATTTGTAATTTAAATTTGTCTAACATAAAAATTTATTAGTGAAAAAATATCAATAACCATGTATTATAGGTTTTAGTTTAGGATAATAAACCTGTACATGACGAGATATTTTTGTGGTGCTTCAAATTAGGACCAATACAAAAATTCTTGTTAGAGTGAAAAATGAACCTTCCTTTGTGTTTCTTATCATTTTTCTTTTTTGTATTATCATGTTTCATTTTTCTTATTATATACCACATTTTTATTGTCATAAGATCGATATTGACACTAATACTTCGTTAATGTTTGTTGTCGTCACGTGAAGTTTCATTATAAATTTTTTTAATGTCATTATTATTATGTGTTAGTTTCACTACATCTTTTTGTTTACTTTAGTCTTTTTTATTTTTGGGTGATAGTATGACTTTAATATTATTTTTGGGATATTATTAAGAGGTTATGTTAAGATTGGATGGATAATTTTGTCACTAAGAATAATGAGATGAAAAAATGGGAGAGTAGGCACAAAATTCACAAGCTATGTAAAGTGATGAAAGATGTAAGGATAACGGTATTTTGGCAATCACTACTTTTTCCTTCATCTTTTTTTTCCTTTACAAATACAAAAGTTTATTTCTAGAACAAATATATTACTTCTAAAAGTGAGTTGTTAAATAGTTGGTAAAGTTATCAAAACTTCATTTCCTATGATGAAAATAGCTATGTCACGACATGAGAAATTTTGCTTGATTGTTACGTTACATTAGGCCATATTAAACTTTAAACTTTCATGAAGCTATATATTATTTTTCAAAGTGATATTTTTTATAATGGTATTTGATTAAGTATGAACATATTTTGGTAAAGGTTAAGACAACTTATATAATGTATATTTTGGTTGTGAAAATGTATGTATATTAAATCTTGAATGTTCTATATATAATATATTTTATTTATTGATAAAAGTTAAGGAAAGAGATAAGAGTTTAACATGCTTAAATGAGAAAGAAAGAAAAGGAAGAGTATTCACAATTGTGGCTTGACAGAAAGGAACATGATTATAGTGTATGTTTTAATTTGTACATCGAAAGAGTGATATTTATATTGAAAAAAAAGTAAGTATTTGTAATTAAAATAAAATAAATAAATAAATAAAGTGATGTGGATAAAATGTATCTCTACAAGTTATCATTTATTTTGAATAGGAAACTATCTGCAAAAAAAAATTATTAATATTCATGTAACAAATTAGCATTTGGCCTAACTAGTCTTTTTAAAAAGGTAGATAGATTTGTTAGAAATTTTATTTGAACTAGTGACATTAGTGGGTTGGTAACTGTTAAATGGAATCAACTTTACACCAAATAAGTCTTGTAGATGGTTAATTTTCAAGTGGAAAATATAAGTTATCTTCTCAAGTTATCTTGGTATTTTTCTTATAGCTCTATGCCTTGAACTTTTCTTATGAGGTCTAGGGTTTTAATCCAAATATAAGAAAAATATTTCTTTGTATAAATTCTCATCTATTTGGTTTGACATTAACGATTGGTATAATACGATTTTATACAATATTTTTATTTTTTAGACTCTTATCAAAGGAGATCACATTAACTTTTGGAATGATTTATGATGTTCCATCAGTTGCATTTCTCTACTAGTTCGGTTCCTTATGTGAAAAGGCTTAAGCTCACTCACTAGTAGAAAAAGAGGATTTAATGTCTTTCTTATTAAGACGGTTAAATGCGAAAACGACGTTGTTAAAAATACGATGATATTTTTGTAAATAAATGAACATTCATAACGTCGGTTAGACAAAAAGTGACGTTGTGATATGCACAGAACGTCGGTTAAACAAAACAATTGTCATGGATATATTAGTAAAAAATAAAAATTTAAAATTTTCAAATGGCGGGTGAGCACCACGTCGTTTAGGAGGTACAAACCGACATGGTGTGTCTAACCATGACGTCGATTATGTGACTCCAACCGACGTCATGGTCACGCTGAGAAAATTGGGAAAAAAATTGGGTAAAATTAGGGTATGCACCACGTCAGTTTTGGGCTTCTAATCGACGTGGTGGTTCATCATAATTGAAATTAGGGATTTCAGGCCATGCACCACGTCAGTTAGAAGCCCAGAATCGACGTGATGCTTCCTGTTTTAAACCAGCCACGCGTTTTTACTGTTACACTTTTTGCCTCCCTCCCTCATTTTCACTCTTGTGAGCGCTGCTTCTTCATAGTTCTCTCTCACTCACATTGTCATTTTCTCTCTCACGCATTCTCTCTTGCATTTTGTCTCGCTTTCTTGCTCATGTTCTCACTGGTACGTGGTGTTCTCCCTCACGTATTGTTCTCCTCCTTTGCTCTCATTGTCTTTTATGGTTTCATTCACTCACTCCATTTTTACATTCTCTGGTTTTGGTAGATTTTGTTTGGGTCGATTTCGTTTGGGTCGAGTTTTGTTCATTGGTTTTGCTCTCACTGTGTACAAGAGGTAGGTTTTCTTACATTTGTATATTTGGAATGCTTTATGGTTGTTTGTATCATAGATTTAGGGTTCCAAAAATTTTTGGATGGAAAAACTTCAAATGACCATAACTTTTGATAGAGAGCTCGGATTGAGACACTCCAAAAATGAAAGTTGTTCGAAATGGGGTAACGAAGCCCTTGGCCAACCGCCGGTGGCAGTTGGGCCTCCGAAAATTCCAAAATTATATCGTTTAGGGTTTCTTTTTTATTTTTTTATTATTTTTTATCCATTTTTTTAGATTGTAGTCTTTGATTTCACATATCTGCACTTGTTAAAAAATTCTAAAATTTTTAGTGGTGTTTTCTTGTATCGATTATAGATTTATCAATTTATAATTTTTTTTTAAAAATATGACAACACCACGTCGGTTGTTAGGCTAAAACCAACGTGGTGTTGTCAACAATGTCGGTTTGTTCCCCATAACCGACGTTGTGCTTCTCTGCACCATGTCGGTTTTGGCACCAAATCGATGTGGTGCTTCTTCTGTTTTCAGTTCTCAGCAAGCATTAGCAAAGCACCACGTTGGTTGGCTCTTAACCGACATGGTGGTGAACTAGGTGACGTCGATTGTTTAACCAACGTCTGATTCAACGTCTCCTGGGTCAACGTCGGTTTGGGACCCGATGACAAAGGCCTCTCAGAACCAACAATAAAGGTCTTTTTTCTACTAGTGACTGTTAAAGGTTTTCAAGCTTGGAATGATTGTTGTTGGTTTCTCTCTTAACATTCCTAGCCGGCAAATTTGCAAAATATTATCATAATCGATTTACTACACATTCTCAATTGGTCTTTGGATGATTCTAGTCAGTTAAGTCAAAAGGTTCTAAGAACTTTTTTATTTGTTCTCATGACTGTGGAATTGGGGAAGTTAATTTGGTCTAATGTCTATGCTAAAACTTCGATTCTTCAGAAGTGGCTTCATAAGAGATGACCTATTGACAAAGAGGTTCAATATCTTTGTGCTCCATGTGTACCTTGAGTAGCAATAGGGAAAGAGTATTTTTCATACTTTTTGAATGTCAAACTGCCATACAAGTTTCTGTCTTGATTGTGGCATGTTTTTCCTGGTATGTATTTCTACTCTCCTAATGATTTTATTTAATTCTTTAAATTGCAAGTACTTGTCTGGTTAAACAATACATAACTATTGCTACTTATCTCTTGTGAATGATTGGAGAATGAGAAATCATTCTAGGTTCCATCAAAGCATAAATTTGGACCTGCCATACACATTATCAAAGGTTACATTAGATTATCAAGTAATGCTTTCAAAAGGTCTATGAATAATGATATAGTTGACTTTTCTATTTTGAAGTTCTTTAGAATCAAAATTAGGCATAGGAAAGGTACTTATACTATTCAAGTCATTTGGAAAATGCCTAAGGCGAGATGGGTTAAAATTGACACGAATAGAGCTACTTGAAGTTGTTTGAGTAATGCTACTTGTGTTACTATTTTTATAGGAAACTGAGGTGAGTATATTTGTAGCTTCACTTTTTCTAGGTATTTAGAAGTCTTTGTATGTTGAGATTATAGGAGTCATTCTAGTTATTGAGCTTTCATGGACTACATATAGGCTTGTGTAGCTTGAGTAGAACATCTAATGAATCTACACACTTAGTAGCTTTCACTACAATAAAAAGTTAAATTACCGACAGAATTTTATCGATGGAACTTTATCCATCGGTAAAATATCATTATCGACGATTTTATCGACGAATATCATCCGTCATTAAATTTATCGATGGATTTATCCTAAGTCCGTCGTTAATTACCGACAAACTCAGAAATCCATCGTTAATTACCGATGAACTCAGAAATCCGTCGATAAATTTATATACAATCAATTTACTGACGGATTTTGAATGTTTCCGATTGATTTGTCTCGTCGATGATCTTTGTTTTTTTTTGTAGTGTTTGTTAGAATCTTAACACATCTTATAGTACTTTTTATCATCAAAACTTATAGATTATCATATCATGAGATCGTCTAACGAGTATTAGATCATCTAGTTGGTTATGGACCATCTAGTGTTTTAACATACAACAGGTAATTAGAGAAGAGAAATTTTGATAGTGTTTTAGAACTTGCAAATAATGGCATAATTTCAAGAATGTAGTCGTTACAATCCCTTTTTTTGTCATTAAGTAACTTTGAAATCATTTTAATATCTACATCTTTCTTCTATCATTTGATGAACTTGATCATTGAGAAACATTGAATGCGCTTCATGAACTATTTTCTCTTTTTTTTTTTTTTATATAATATCATTATTTGCTAACAATACTTATCTCTCTAAGTTGCATAGTCGTTTACATTAAAACATGATAAAAGTAGACATTGTATTGAGCAGTTGGTTGAGCCAAAGTTGACATATGCTTGTGTCATAATAGTTGGCAAACATTGCAACTTTAACTCAATTTCCAAGAGATCTTTGATATAGTGTTGACATTGGTGGATATCATCTTGACAACAGATGATGAAGACATTTCATGCAATATAGAATTAAGCTTTGAGAATATTCTTTATGTCTACGTTTGCTTTGAAGTCTATTTTTACTTGTTGTTTGATCATCATCATCTCATATCAAACAAAGTGGAAAATCTATAGAGTATTATATTGTCTATGAGACGAAGCACTTACGTTTAACATGATATGCTCTTTTAATGCAACATCTATCTAACACAACTTCTTCATGTTTCATACTTTGTTAGATTAAGCACTTAGTAAAAAGCATAGAGTTATTGTAATTTCGCTCTAACAAATACAATACACTAGCATAAAACACATATTAGAAAGTGAACATAATATGAACATATATGTTATAACGGTTAATGATTATTATTATAAAAAATTTTCTTGAAAAATATCATAAGGGTTAAACCATCTAGGTCTCAATATATGTCACACAAACAATAACTAATTAAAAAAATATGTTATACATATATAAAAAATACTAGAAAATACACATTTAGCATTGGCCAAAACCTAACTCTAATAAGTAAAAGTTGGTGCTAAATAGTTAATAACATTGAATTTGTATCACACATGAAACAAACTATAAAATGATGAACGATAATTCATTAACATCGACTTTTAAAGGAAGACTCTAAGTAGTGTTAGCTAAGCTAACGCTACTTCGTTACCAAATTTTAAATTAATTTTTAAATAAGGTAGTTTAATATTGGTCAAGCTAATACTAAAGTATTTTTTATTTTAAAATTTATTTAATTTAATATCAGTTAAATAGACGCTAAAGAAAATATATTTTTAATATTAATTTAATTTGTATTGATGTGACTAACATTAATATAATTTTTTTAAAAAAATTATACAATGTCTCTATCTTCAACAAAAATAAAACTAAAAGGTAAACAAAAAAGTTATAGATGATGAAATAGATTAGTATGGATGAAGGCAATGAAAGTGGGTGAAAGTGTAGACGAGAAAGATGAGAGTCGTTGAAGAAGATGAATATGATGAGATTCACATAAAAGAGAGAGACGAAAATTATGAGTGAGAAAATTTGTCATCTTTAAATATGAGCCTTTGGATTAAAATAAGTTATATTTCTTATTTGTTCTCATGAAGACGTATAAGTATATAAATAAGAGCTGGCTAAACTGATACCAACTTAAAAAAATAATAAAATTAGTGTTGGTATAGTCGATATTAACTTTAATAAATACAAATACTCAAAATAAATAATATTACCGTTAATTCGGTCATTGATAATCTTGTTTATTTTTAATACTAAAGCTTATAGTACGTATATAATCATGGTACCTTGATTTTCTTTCAATTCTCACTACATTGGTTTCATTTTAACTACATATGAGTCTATAACTCAATCATCACACATACCACATGAATTCAATCATACTGAAGCATATATATATATATATATATATATATATATATATATATATATATATATATATATA
>Ga0099825_1008462_pt1 | contig 12174 bp, 4 predicted proteins | sample SiratroredBW_FD_76838 | JGI IMG/M metagenome (GOLD analysis project Ga0099825, IMG submission 76838) | Root nodule microbial communities of legume samples collected from California, USA - Siratro red BW | ecosystem: Host-associated > Plants > Roots > Nodule | place: USA: California | collected...
ATTTGCTTAGTGAGTAGTGACGCTAAATTCTAAAACAAAACTGTTCTCTGTGGGATCGACATCCTTACTTTATAAATCTATATTACTTGTGACTCGGTACACTTGCCGAATAAAGTCTTAACAATGAACACTACACAAAAAGAAGGGTAAGCTAGAGAGTTTTTTTTTTAAACAAATGTTTTTTCATAAATTAAATTTCTAGCACAACTAAACTAAACAAATCAAACTTTCATAATTCATCTCATACATCACATCATCATTTAACACATCACACTCACGTGACATGGTTAATCCATATGATTTGGTCCAATCGGTTCCTTTTTACACCCTAGTACAGTCATATAAACTTAATTCATATGATCAGCTTTAATCGATTCTTTTTCACGTTGTAGCGTAGTCATATGAACCTATTATTCCATATGATCTTATCCAATCGATTCTTTTTCATGTCGTAACGCATTCTTACGAACCTGTTAATCCATATGATTTGGTCAAATTAGTTCTTTTTTCACACTGTAGTGCATTCATATGAACTTGTTTATCCATATGATCTGGTCCAACTGATTCTTTTTCACACCGTGACGTAATCAAATGGATCTCTTTAGACTCTCACCACATTATAATCTTCATCTATATGATTCCAATCTACAGGATAGTTAGGATACATTCTTCTATACAAATCCACAAACAATTCACATCCTAATCAATATCAACACAGGTATCTCTCTTTTTAAAAATACTATGTCTCGATCACAATTAATATTACATCATATAATACATAAATATTTATTTAATTCAAATTCATCCAATTCATACTTAATAAAACAAATTATTACAATATCTATTAAAAACATGTAATTAAGTTCCCTTATCAAATATCATCATTTTAGATAAATCTCTATTTCAAACTAACATAAAAAAAAAACATACAATTAGTTTCCCTTACCTGTATAGAGTAAAGACCCTCAAACGAGTTCCAAAAACCTAAAATCACAGACAATCTAACTTTGCTCAAGAATCTAATCGGACACTCTTGTTCTATGCAATACCATTATCAATCTGATAACAGATGAGATTAGAAATCTAGAGAGAAGGTTGAGAACTTTCAAGAGAAACAATTTTAGAGAGATGATTATTTTGTTATAAAAATAAAAACTGAATAGCTAAATTTTCTATAAATTTTAACTTTTCTATTAAAAAATATTAATGTTTTATTTTATTTATCTATAAAACTAAATTCTAGATTGGTTTTTATTATGAAGCCATTTTTTAAGATATTACATTTTCTAAAAAAAAAAATTCATACTCGAAAATTGAGTTGACATATTGGTAAAAGAATAAAGATAGGTTGTATGGTTAAATATGCTTTGATAAATCATTTAAAAAAGAGAGAAAAATAATCAATTGTTTCTATTAATAATTAATTATTTTGTATTTCTAAAACTTATTTATGAGTTAAAGACACATTTGAGTGAAATAATTAATTATATTTTGATCTCTAGTAAAATTATTAATTATTTTTAGTAAATTTGAATGCCATATGTACATTTTATTAATTATTTCAAAAAAAGTAATTAATTAAAGACAATATCAAAGATCAAAAACCTTCTTCTACTTGAAAGAATCGATTATCCAACTCGTTAACTACAAGAATAATGTTTAATTTGATCAGAAAAATAATGTTTTATTATTATGTAATAATTTATCAATTAAATTTATTAAAAGGTTAATGTTTATCCATTTTTACTTTATAAAGTAAAAGTGGATTTGGAAGGAATATAAACGTTCAGGCCATATATTTGTCAAAAGTAAAAAGTTTTATTTAATATTGATAAGTTATAACTATTTATATATTTTCATTTAAAAACTAAATAAATCACTTTATTCCACTGTTTTTTTCCTAATATTTTTTGACATTCTACATAGTTTATGTTTGCTTGACCTTAACCCAAATTAGTAATTATAAATCAAAATAGAGAACTATTTATTATTCTAAATTGAACTGTGTTTTTCATAATACCGATTTTCTCATTATGTTGTCCATAAATAATATATAGAAGAAATAAACAGATAATTGCTAAAATTATTATCAAAGTTATAACTAAATCGGCCATAGTTATGTTTTGAAAAAACTGACCTATTATATGTGAATTTGTACTAATATATTTTACATGTATTAGTATTTTCCTTTTGCGGGTTTTTCTTAGTTATGTAATAATTGGTCAATTTCATTGGGAAAATAAAAGTTAGCATTTCCACTTTAAACGAAGAAAAACCTTGTTATTAGATAGTAGGTGCATCATATGTAATAACTTTGTCAATGACTATTTTTTTAAATTATCCATAAAATTAAACACAGATAGAAACTTTATAAAATAATTTTTAATCATATTTTTATTTACAAAATTAAAAAACTTGTATTCACTTTCACCACCATTCAACCTTTTCAAAGCCACATCCAAATTCAGTATGTGCATTCATTTCAGTATGTGCATTCATTAGACAGATTTAAAAATCTCATTAAACATAAAATTGTTTATTGTTTACCGACGATGGAAGCCAAACACTACAAGAAAATATTATTTAGAAACCAATTTTTAACTACCAAATAAAATGATTATTAATTGTAACCGAAATAATCACTAAATTAGATTTTGACTGTTAAATAATTATAAAATAGAAATAATAATTGAATTTAGTGACCAATTAAGTCAAATAATTGGTATCTACATTAGCTACCAATATTTTAGTGACATATATTATTAGATTCTAAATTAGTCTCTAACATAATTAGATACCAATTTAGAATATAATAACATGGGTCACTAAAACTTTAGTATGTAATGTTAGATACCAATTATTTATTTAATTGGTCACTAAATTTAATCATCACTTCTATCTTGTTGTAGTTATTTAGCAATCAAAATTTAATTTAATGACTATTTTGATCATAATTAGCAACTATTTTATTTGATAGGTAAATATTGGTCTCTAAATATTTTTTGTATTGTAGTGCAAAAGTTAATCAAATTATAGAATACTGACAAGAAGAGATTAATGAGAACAAATGCTAGCAATAAAGATTAATTAAATAGCTTTTAATAGCTTTATTATTAATAGCTGAAAAATAGCCTTGTTTTTTGTTTACTTTCTTGAATTTAAGTCTGTAATAATTAATAAAGGCAATAAATTTATGTTAATTTGAACATGCAATAACTATGACAGAAATACATTGGTATATGATTCAGCCTATAGGAGGGCCAGACCAGCGACTAAAACGTGTTGAAGGCAGCTGCACCTTGACACCCGAGTTTTTGTTTTCAAAATTTTAATATTTATATATAATATTTAAATTTTTTTATTGAAAATATTAAAATATAATTATATTTTAAATTGGATAAATTAATATTTTATAAATTAAATTACTTAATTATAATCCAGGATTAAAACTCAATTAGAAATATTTATAATTTAAATTACCATATTATTATTACATAGTAGGAAATGGATGAACTACACATCAAAATCTCAACCCTTCATCTAATTAATTGTGTACTAGTAATTAAAGCCACTTGCTCACCCCTAGTTTTGAACAAGGCATAAATACAACTATTAATGCTTGCTGTCGTTACAATTAAACAGATTAAAGATAATATATTTAAATTTATTGAACTAAATGAGTAACTCAGGATATTTATTGCTTTCTTTCTATAATTCATTGACCGTATTTTCCTGAAAAAAGCTGAAAAAAGAAACAAAGGATACAGAGGGGTAAAAGAGGGATACAGAAGAGCTGTGAACCAACGGGACCAGTGAAAAAGGTGAGTGAAAGAGGGAGAAAGGTGACAGATGCTTGACATGTGTTTATGAAAGTAATAAATTCATTTCACATCAAAGTAAGAAAGAGAATTTCTACAATAATCCAAATTCTACGTTTACACGTCAACACTGATTAACACTGATTAATTGTGATTATAAATGAGAGGAGTCTCAGCCTTCTCTCTTCACTCTTCACTGCAATAGACAGTTTTGGTGCTCAGTGCTGTCAACTTTTGCTGTTCAGAGCCCTCATTTCTACAGATCTAGTGGGTATCCTCTTGTCTCTCTCCTTTTATATGTGATTTACTGTTCCATTGGGTCTCTTTTATTCTTTTTTGCCCCTTTTGATTCTTGATTTTGTTGATTAAAATGGGTCTTGATATGTGCATGCTTTATTTTCGTTGAACATTCATCGTGCCTTATAGATCTTATTTTACTCATAAAAGAAATCCCTTTTTTTTTTTCAATTTTTCTGTTAACCAATTATTTGGGTTTTCGTTTGCAACCAACCTTATTAATTTTGTTTTGAAGTTTTATTTTTGTTTTAATTATCTATTCTAAAAAGAAATTCTAATTGTTTAGTGTAGAGATGTTCTTTTATAGAAAAATTATACTTTGACGTTTAAAAATTACATTGATTTTGATTTGATACTGCTCTATTCTAAAATTTTATATAATAATAAAATAATAAATTATTTCAATATTAAATTGTTGTATTTTATCATGTGCAGTGTGAGAGTATTATTATATTTTATAAAATGATATGATTTTTGGATACTGATATTTTGATATTACACACAATAAAATACAATCATTTTGTACTGAAATACATTGTTATTTCATTATTATATAATATTTTATTAAATAAAAAAGTATTAAATATATGTAAATAATGAATAGTGGTATCAAAATATAATTTTTATGATTTTTTATAATTAAATGATAAAATTAAGGAAAAGTGAGTCTATAAGATGGTAAATCAGGATGGGCGCAATTTGACTCGATTTCCGAAGAAGGAATTTCTGTTGTAGGAGAGATCTATAAATTCTATGTTTTGATTTTTACAGAATTAATAAAATTAATGTCGGAATAAAAGAAATGTAGTCATTGAATGGTGCCTACAGGGTTGAATGAGATTTTGGCTTATGATATTATAAGCCAGCCGCGAAAAGGAATTTAATCCAATTAAATGATCTAACAAATTTGTAAAATTAAATTTGTCAGATTAAAGCATTATAATCTGAATTAATTTGAGTTTTTTTTTATTTGATTTATTTAGTCTCCGAGACAAATTTAAGTTTTAAACCAGTCTGAATTAGAGGTTTATAAACATGTTGGTTTTATAAGATAATAATTATTTTTTGAAAAAATAAAATATTAAATATTTTGTATTAAAAGATATGAATATATTATAATTTTTTATATCAAATCATTAATGCCCCTTAATGATCCTTAATGATCGACATAGAACTAGAGAAAGAAAATAGCTGTCATATAATAAGGCATTCATATAATAAGGCATTCACTCAAGCATTTGACTAGTTTGTCTGTTTGTATTTTTTTTTTAAATACAAGTTTTTATTTAATAAAACAAGTAATTTTTATTTTCTGTTTTATTAATCTGTCTATTTAAAATAAATAAGTAATTTTCTTCTTATTTTAATTAGTAAATATTATTTTCCTCTTCAATAAATAGTTATTTTAAAAGTATTTATTCTAAAAATACTTATGTTAAGTTTAAACAAACTTTTAAGTGGAATCTTCCAAATGAGTGACCTGTTTTTTTTTTTTCTTAACATCGTGTGTGGGCACATAGCTTTAGGATGAACCTATAGGTTGTAGGAAATATATTACTTATCGCAAGAACATATTGTTCTTCATATAAACGTATTAATTGGGTATTTCTATCCATACCCTGTGTCACCTTCAATTATCATAAAAGTTAATGAAAGATTTATATATAGATACCATATACACAAACTTTGAGACATTTATGATTGTACTAATGACATTCAATTGAAACATAATGAGAAAGTTTGCTTTACATTTATATTAGAGTCTTTTTAATTATCTGCAATGCAATTCATATTTTGATAATGTTTTGTGTGATAATTCGTGTTTGCTTATTCTTGTAAGGAATAATTGGCTGCTGATTTTCTCATTCTACAAATGATTTGTATACTGCATTTATAGTACCCATATCATTTTACATTCAATTGCACTGCATTTGTGTTATGAGATTATGCGAGCCTAAAGTAAGATGATGTTAAGAAGATTAAAAATACTTTCACATGAGCATATGGTAGCTTATATTTCGTCATCTATAAATATATTTGTATAATCATCGTTTATATACAACATTTTGTTGAAATGGGTTGGGATATAATTTATCAGGTGGGAACGGATTGAAATCCCCTGTGCCTGTTTGTAAAGATTTTTGTTTAATTAGAAATATATCTCTTGGTAATATAATTTATTATATGACTACATATTAAATAAACCAAATTTATCCATAGTTAATCGTATATTTACAGGAATTTCATATATATTCAATCCATTCTTAGATTATGTACTCCGGTGACGCATTCAATTATTTCAATTCATTTAGACACTGCTGCTTTGCAGTGCCACTTAGCAGAATCGTGCAAATTAGTTAGTATTTTGAAATAATATTACTATGTTTGATAATATTTTCTTTGGGCTCTCATGCAGGTGTAGTTACTTTCGGAAGTTTAGGAACAATGAATCCTCAAGGTGAAGTCATTCCCCTCTATCGAACATTTTCTTTGTGAACACTCTTTAATAATTTGATGTCCTTTTTGTTGAAGGTGGCGAAGCTAACGGAAACAACCAAAATGAGGAAGGGCTCCTTGAAGGGTTTCCTGAGGCAGAAGAGAATCTCCTTCAACAGGGTTCCAACAACAACCGTCTCAGCACTGTTCCTCTTCACGAAACTCCTAATCTCCAGCTCGAACTGAATCTCCCTCCACAAGGTGACAACATCGATGATGCTGTCACTGGTTTTCCTGTTGCTCAAGACCTGAATTTTCCACCACCAGATTATAACATGTCCTTTTCAAGCTTCCATGTTGGAAGCAGCTCCAACACCTTGAACATTCCAAGAAAAAGAACTTTCAGTGGCTCTGGACAATTTTGTCCCGGTGAAAGTTCAAACATGGGACAACAACAGGCAGGAGAGGCTAAAAGAGCTGCTACTGAGTCCGAGGTCGGAGCTAACAACAATGTGAGGCCACTCAATGCAGGAACACCTGTTCCACCACACAATGCAGGAACACCTGTTCCACCACCCAATGCAGGAACACCTGTTCCACCACCCAATGCAGGAACACCTGTTCCACCACCCAATCCTGGTGCTAACAGAAACCAGAATACTGATACTGGGAGAAGTGCTTCTCATGCTCCACCACCAAGCCAAGCGAGTTTCTTTTTCAGCGGAACTTCAGCACATACCGTTCAGCATCCTCGTCCTCTCCAACGCTACCATTCTGGTCGGCCTGTGTCTATTATGGGTGGTCCATTCATGACCAGTGCTACCTCCATTGTTAGCAACATATTCATGAGTTCTACTCCTCCCATTGACTGCCCCCACCCAAGGGTGGATATTATAATTCCATTTTATGAACATGTTAGCTTTTCAACTTGGGTTTCGCCACAGGGCACACCAGGAATGAACCATTCTGCTGCAGCAAGCAGCTCTGGCACTCAGAACCATCATGGTCCTCAGCAAACATCAGCATCTGCATTTCCACCCAGTATTCTTTCTTCTGAAACCAGAAGTAGGCTTCCATCTGAGGTACGCTCCATGCTTTTACCTTCTTAGGTAGCCCTACATTTTAGGCTCACTTTACACCCTGAAGTTCATTTGTTAGGGTTTAGGGTAACGATATAGTTAATAAAACAACTTTTATATATACTGTAGGAAAAATGAAGGTCGGGTCTTTCCCTAAACCTTAAATAGTTCATATAAGATTGATATTCAGGGGAAAACAACTAAATATATTTACATCTATCACAAACATGCAATTGACTTAACACCTCTTAATGTTATTATCACTTTATATTCTTACTATATCTATAGTTCTTTATTGAATCCCTTAAGGTGTTAAACAGTAGTGTTAATGCATGTTTATCCTTTTTATTATTGTTAAATTTTTTTCTGAATACAGTGAGATGATTTAGTCCTAAATTCTTAGTGGAAAAGAACTGTTTAAGTGCCGTGTTTTTGTTTAGAAAGTAAGAAGATTAAATCTTAATATTGCTAATTAGCTGATCATTTCTATTGTTGGAGTTTCGTATATTTATTTAAAATTTGTTGATAATATACAGCTTTGTGTATGAATTTTTATGATGGAACTTAATGTAACATGTATATCTTAAAAAAATGTAAATTATATATACTGCCCCAATTAGAAGCGATATTTCTCGTTGATCCTAACCAAACCAATGTATTACGTATAGTTTGTGTGTGCTATTTTGACAAGATATATTGATATTGAGTCTTTGTGAAGGCTTATTGCAGAACTTGTAGATTCTCCAACAACTAGTCTTATATTTCTTTATTTTTCTTTCCGATACCATCCATGACAACAGAATTACACGAGTTTCCTTAATTCAATCCTGAAAAGTTCTTGTATAATTAAAATCAATTAAACTTGGATGCATTAAAGTCGTATACGTGTTGACTCATTATTACACACTTTGAACATATTTTTAATTGAAAATTTTATCACTCTTTTCTCTTTCCCGATTGATGCAGAATTTATTAGTTTGTTTACCATCTTAATTTATCTGGTAACTAATTTAGGCTTCACTAGTAAACTATTTTCATATATATTTTTTCCATACAGGTTCGATCTATCTTGGATTCTCTGAGCAACAATGGTCACGGTCTAATCTTTGAGGTAGATTTTGCACAAATGTATCTGCATGCTCTTATAGTGATTTTCGCACAAATGATTTAACCAAGCCACCTTTCAAACAATTTTGAATTATGGTTGCTATAAAGCATAACTTATTATAAAAATAAATAAATAAACTTTGTACACTTGTTTTTCATTTTTACATCATCATTTCTATCATTTTCCTTCTTTTCTCATGACATTTATCTCATCCGTCACATTCTGCTTCTACATATTTTTTTTTCTTTATTTTCTGTTTTTACTCCTCAAATGTGCATTATTAGTATCCTGCTGAGGTCATTATATTCAATGTTTCCACGGTTCATAATAATATTCAGTTTGCTTTTAATTTGTCATGACTTTTGATAATTGTAATCTTGGGAGACTTGATGTTCCTTTACCATTCGTGTTACAGAAGTTTGAGGTACGAAACGGAGTCAATATTATATACCTGCCTTCATTTTCTCATCTATTTGTTTATCCCTTTTCTTTTTATCTAATTTTATCTTCCTTTTCATAACATATAGTATACTTTCTCTCTTTATTTTCTTTTCACTCTTCTTCCTATTTATATAGTTTCCCAGGACAGAAATAGTAATGCTTACCCTTCCTACATTTCATCATAGTAGTAGTAGCACTTGTGGGTTTAAGCTCTATTCCATGAAGTTTCCACCCCCTCTATTTTTCATTGTTCTTTTCAACCCATGTAGTCTGAGAAATCCCAAAAAATATATTCACGATCAAATTTCTCCATTACTTTCCTACTAGCCAAAGCCTTTGCTAAAATCTTATAATGCGGCCTATGAAATTGGTCTGTGTTCTTCAATCCTTTGAATTCTCCTTTAGCACCAAATAAAAGGGCCCTGACTTTTCCTAAAATCCATCTAGCATTTAGCATTTCATTGTCTGTCTCTGAAACTTTTGTTCCTTACAAATTGGCCTTTTTAATTTATTTTTTGGAAATAAAATTTGAAAGGTTCCTACAATTTCTGTCTAGCATATTTGAAATTCTAGTTTGAGAGGAAGATTGCTCTAAAAATTATCATTTGAAGCAGGTAGAGAACCCTGAACTGTCTACGGGACTAGCTCTCGAAACGATCATGCGGCACATGGAGCGTGAGACTTTTCTGGAAGTTGCTGGAGATGGTCCAGAAGAGCATGAACAAAAATGCACCATCTGTTTGGTGAGTCCTGCTACATTTCGATTCATAGTTATTTGGAGAGGTTAACCAACACAAGAAACTCTTTAACTATAGTTGTGAAAATAAATATTTCTGTATCACATTTCTACTATACTAAGTTTGACTATTATTTTATTGGATGTAAATAGTATTTGTATCTGCTCAGGTCATTGTTTCCTTAACTCTCTCTTTTTGTGGAAATTGTGTGCATGTTCACATCTTAGTCTTCTTTTAACCTTTCTCTTACAAAATTTGTTTCCATCTATAGGAAGAATTTGAAACCGGCTCCGAAATCGGGAAGCTGCATTTATGTGACCACAAGTTTCACTTTGAGTGCATTAAAGAGTGGCTCCTGCAGAAGAACCTTTGCCCCGTGTGCAGAAGGGTTGCGTTGGAAAGGCATCTTAATAACCCAAATGGAGAATTTGGTTATTTCTTTCTGTAATGGTGTGCTTGGAGCATATGAAATAATAAAAATGTAGAACTTTATGAACTTGGTAGAAATAAAGTGGATTCTGTACAACAGAATTTCACTGTGTTTGATGGTCGAATATGAACCTTTTCATTTGTTTACATATGAAACAATTCATTATCAATGTTCAAAATTTCGCCTTCTGATAAATTTGATATATATATATAAAACGTGGGCTGAGTACAGTAGTTATTTTTTAGCTCACCACTTTGGCTAATCTAGTTTCACTCATATTTATGTTTTGAAGCTCCCTCTCCCAGCGCTTAAAGTTCCTTCATATTATGTTACTAGCTCAAATATTCTGCAAAATTCTTTTAAAGTTAGTTTTATCGAAAAACTTATTTTTCTTCTCTTCTCTTCTTTCCTACAAACGAAGAAATTAAACAATTTTTTTTTATTTTCATTATTCAACTAAATAATTTTTATTTTCCTTTTTTTCTCTATTTTTTCTCCTCTGTTTTTTCCTCCTTGTATGTAAGAGTAAAGAATGTTGTTTGTTATGTCCAGATAAAATCCGTCCATTATGTTTGTAGATTGGATTTTCATTTCACACACCTGGTATATGACCCACATGCATGGTTCTAAATCAACATCATTTGTGGTCATTGCGACTGTTAGGATAAAGAAATATAGTTGTTGAAGCACGAAATAATTTTTTAGTAACTTAAATTATTGATATAAGGTTAAAGTGTTAATAATGAAAGAAATTATATCATAGTAGAATAATTTTTTTTTTAACATGAATAAAATAAATTCAAACACTTAAAATGGTATTCCAACTTTATTACTTATAAAATTAAAGAAACTCAACGGTATCATCACTACAATCCAAAAAACAATGGTTTGAGTAGAATAATTTTATAATCAATTATTAAAAGTTGAGGTGCGATTCACTAAGAAAGAGAGATTCAATGTAACCATTCTAATGGTATGCCGTACATGGGTATATGTACATATTTTTTATTGATTAAAAAACAGAATTATTTATAATAAATTTAAACAAATATTTCACAACTATGAAAATTACAATATTTTTGAAATGAATTCTAAAGGTATTGGTAAAAAAATCAGAAATTAAATTATAAGTTTTCTTAAAAATTATCCCAGTATCATAGAGAGAGAGACAAACTTTATATATTATAATACTGACTCAAAATCTACCTTCTTTTATTCCTTTTTACCTTCTGAAAAATTTTGTTTATCATCATCACATTATCTAGAATTCACTTAACTTCTAAGAGAAATCACTACTATATTTTGTATCTCCATTTTGTATAAAATAAAATAAAATATCATTTTAAGAGTCTTTTACTCTCAGTCTGTATAATTATTCTGGCTAACTTTTTGTTATTATAAGAAATAAGAAACACTATAAGAAAAACTCAATTTATCTACGAATTATTACGTATGGTTGTAGATATTATCCACGGATTTAAGTCCGTAGGTATTATCCACGGATATAGATTCGTAAATATTACCCAAGGACACATATATGTAGGTATTACCCACGAATATTGGTCTATACGTATTACCCATGAACTATTTCTGTAGGTAATATCTACAGACCTATGTATGTGGATAATACCTACAGACCTATGTCCGTGGGTAATACTTAAGAACTTATATTTATAGATAAAACTACTATTATCTCTTATTAATAATGTTCATATTGATTTATTAATAATAACATTAGTAAAGATGAATATTATTAACAATATTAATATTTTTATTGATATTATTAATATTATAACAAATATTATTGGTATTTTTAACACTTTTATTA
>Ga0099825_1008467_pt1 | contig 12167 bp, 7 predicted proteins | sample SiratroredBW_FD_76838 | JGI IMG/M metagenome (GOLD analysis project Ga0099825, IMG submission 76838) | Root nodule microbial communities of legume samples collected from California, USA - Siratro red BW | ecosystem: Host-associated > Plants > Roots > Nodule | place: USA: California | collected...
AACTAGTTACTTTTTAAAAGTTATTCAGGTTAACTTTTTTTTTTTTTTTTTTTTTTTTTTTTTTTTTTATTTTTTTTTTTTTTTTTTTTTTTTTTTTTTAATTTTAATAATTTTTTTTTTTTTTTTTTTTTTTTTCATTGATTCTAACCACAATGTATGTGTCAACGTAACTCTTCTACTAATATAAAAAACAAACTATAATTTAAGGAATATAAAATTTACACCATGAGTCATACTTTTATAATACATATTTTGAAAGGAAGTGATTGTTTTGTAGTTAATTTTTTATCAAGTACAAATATTTTTTAGTATAAGTCCATTTTACTCGTATAAATCATTGAATCACGCAGGATTAAAAAATCTTATCCTGGATAGTCATTGAAATTGACTCAAATGCTCCACCCACGTTACGCTCACTTCGTTTCTTTAACAAAAAAATGGTATCCCTTTTAGTTAGTTATACTCAAAGAAACGTTTAGTATGAATCTGTGGATAGTATGCGAACAAACACTTCAATCATGGATATGAGATAACCCAGTATGCACCGTATCTTTCTTGAAAACAAACATAAACACACACACATAATATATATTATTATATTATGTGTGTGTGTGTATACCTTGCATCCGTGTTAAGGTTGCTGTGAAAAGGAGTTGATCGCAAATCCAAAAATAGTCTCCTCCTTCACATGGAAGCACATGGTCCTATATATTGAATTGCTCGTAGAAAAGAAAATGTTATCTTTCTTAACATTTGGTTGGGTGATTCACCAATCACGCAAGTCACCCTTGGTTTGGATAGAGTCAAAGAAAAGGTGGTGAAGACCCATTTGTACGGTGTGTGAAGTACGGTGCGTGCAAGTGTGCAAACAGCGCAACAAGGTGACATGTCTGGCTCCATTCCTCGTTTAAATACTCTAACATCATTCGTCCAATGGCCTTAACGTGGACGCGACGTCCATCTACACAAAGTCAAAAATTGTATCCAACTTTCTCCAATCAACGTCCACCATCTCACTTTTCTATTTCCACCATATACATTAACTATTATATTAAGTTGACCCTATCATTAATTTATTTCTATATACTCACTGCCATTCAATTCACTTCAATATTTCAATTAATCTCATGTACACGTACACGTACACCGAGGGCACACGAAGTTGCCAAGAAACTCACTCGCATGGCTCACCCTTGCTAAAGTCCACCTATCCATTACTACTTCCTATCCAACAACTAGTCATTTACGTGTCCAAATCAAGAGTAATGGCCGTATTTCTTGACCAATGGGAAAATCCGAATATTCCTCGCAACACGTTCAATATTGGCTGTTAGTATACAATTCTTTTTTTCGTTTTGGTTCTTTTGGATGGGTTACCATCTAGGTTGTTTTCAATATTGTCAGAAAGCATGCTGGCCAAGATAGAAAAGAAAATATAACCACATGACAAAGGAAGAAGATAAAAGACGATTCTTCATTTGCCCTGTCTATTTACTCCTGAGAAATTTTGAATCAAATATACAACATTATTCAAAGGGAAAGAAATGGTACAAAAAAATGAAACATTTTCTGATCTAATATATCCCTCCTTCCCAAGACATGGTCTAATAAGAATATGAACATTTACGGTGTCATTTTCCCTTATACCCATGTACAAAAATACAAAGTTTGAGGACTAATGGTAGCCTGAAAAAAGTATTAACCAAAAAATGGAACAAAAAAGAAAAAAATTCAGTTTCCTGAAAAGCTGCTAATGCTAGCCCTGCTTGTGCTGTTGTTGTTATTGGTGTTGCTGTTTGCGTTATGACCACCGCCTATGATGGAGGAGATGGCGGCGGCGAGGACGGCGGTGAAGTTTGGATCGGCTGTGATAGCGGCGGCGGCGGCACTGACTGTATCAGCCGACGAGGGTTGCTGGCTAGGCTGTAAGGGTGGTCTAGGAGCTTGTGCGGCCAACTGGGAAGAACCTACTTCCTGAGATAGCTGAAGACCAGAGAATTTTGATTGATTATAAAGTGCTTGTGCTTGTGCAATTGGGGTGGCTCCGGACCCAAAGTTCTGAGGCTGACCTTGGAGGAAGGGCACTTGGAATGGGGTAGAAGGTCTCTGAAATTGCAATGGGTTGGGGTTGTGCGTGAGGTCCAAAGTCACAGTTGGAAATGGTGCTGAAGCTGAAAGTGTTGCCATGCTAGAATTGCAAGGAAGAATTGCTCTGGCTAGCAAATTTGGGTTCATTATTCCATCTGCACTGGACATTGACCCTGACAGCAACATGCTAGCAGCAGCTGTAGTGGTTGAAGCCATGGCCATAGCAGCAGGTGGCAGTGGATGGTTATGTGTACCTTCATATGTTGTTACCAAAATTGCTCTATCCTCAGCACAACGTTGAACCTAGTAAAGACCAAGAAATTTCAGTTAGTTTTGGCCACAATGCTTGACACTTAATACATGCTTAATATACATTGATCAATCAGAAAGACTCACTTGTTTGCGAACTGGGCAACCAACAGCCATAGTACATCTATAATATGCTCGAGGACATGGGTTCCCCTTGGCCATTTTTTGTCCATATTTTCGCCATTGGCACCCATCGCTTATCTGCAACAACGATCCATTATGTTAGAGAAGAGAGCTACTAGTCATCGCTGGCTTTAATGGTTTGTAATTAATTAATAAACTGATAAAATATAATTGTATATACAGTATGATACGTACCATGGGAGCTTCTGATCGGGCACGAACTGAGACACGAGCTTTTCTCATTGTGGCTTCTGTAGTGGACTGGTCGACAGCACTGGAGGGGCTAACCTTCTGAAGCTTATTAGAAGCCCAACCTTGTGATTCTGAGTCAGGACTCTCTTCCCTACCCAACTCTCTTTTGCCATTAACATTTTTCGCACCATCTTTTGTTCCAACTTCAATGTTATTGTTCTGAGGTGTACTCGATCGTGTTCTCTCATCGGAAGAAGAATCAGACACTTGATCATCTACTTCGGCTGCGCCGCTGGGACCTATATCAAGGAACTGCCTTGGAACCTTTCCTCCACCGACAGCATGATTTTTATCCTCGGCCTTTCCCTGAACAACCTGAATTCAACATCATTATTAACATGTTCCAAATCCAACCCAGATCGTTTACGTAAATAAAATAAAATCATACAATAACCGTGTAGCTCACTGTATGCCAAAGCCATTTCAGTCTCTTCACTATAATTATAAAAAAACAAAAGTAGGGCAATTCAAGGAAACTATTTATAAATTTAATTTATAAGCACCTCATTTTCTGTGTTCTCTGGGCGCTGGTTCTGATGCATTAATGTCATAAGATGCATCTGCAAGGCGGTGTAGTTACCAGTCACATGGCTTAGCATCTCTTTCAGCTTCTTGTTCTCTGCGTTCATGCGTTGAAGCTCCACTTGCATCCGTGCCAGCTGGATAAACAAGCGAATATACATCAATTTCACAATTTTACGGGTAACGAAAACTTAAATTACCACAAACACGACATATATTAATAGGATTTATAAATAAAAGTATAAAAATCCGTACCTCGGTGGTTTTGGCTCGCTTATCTTCTGCATCCGATGAAACCCCGTCATCGACGGTAGATTGGTCACTCCCGGTGTTAGCAGTAAGGAGTTGCAAACCAGTCTAGAGAGAGAGAAAATAGCAATTTAGAAGCCGAAAATAATAAATAATCTGGGAAAAAAATAAAAAAAAAAGAAAGAAATCAGGAGTTTAGGCAGGTTAATTACGTTAACGTGGAGAGGTGTTTCAACGATTTCCTTCTTGACGATGTTGGGTTTAACGTGTTGGTCGTGGGAGGGTGGGGATGTTGGTTTGGTGATTCTATCGGAGAAGAAGTCGACTTCACCGACGACTTTGCGGTTGTGTTCGTCCTCCTTGGCAGCAGGGAGGCTAAGGTTGACGGGGAATCCGAGGAGAGGGAACATGGTGTCGTTGGTAAGTTTGGAGAAAGAAGTGGAAGGTTGTTTGGAAGGAAATAGTGAGAGAGATTGCGAGGAAGAGGTATCAAGGGTGAGTCCCCATCCCTTTTCCATAAAACAAGCACAACAAAGGAGAAAGAGCTGGTAGGTAGATGGATAGTATGGGAGAAATAGAAAAGAAGGAAAAATTGAGAGAGAAAAAGAGAGAGGTTGGAGTGGTATCAGGAAATGAAGTCTTTGTCCAGTGCAATGGGTTGGGGTATAAAAAGAGTTGAGGGTAGAAGGAGCGTGGACCAAAAATTGGATATTTTGAAAAATTATGCAAATTATTGCGCCAGATGGTGCGTCATCCTGGACAATGTCTAATTCTCCCTCTAAAGCACCCGCCCACAGTTCATACCCCACTTCACGCTTCCCAACCTAAAATTTTTCCATGCAAAATTACTATTCCTTTTTTCTTCTATTGCCATATAACAAACATAATAAATATTTTTCTCAATTAAAATTACAGTATTTAATTTTATACTAACTCATTGATATTAGTAAGCTGCATGTTTAAAAAAAGAAATTAAAATAATTTTCCCAAGAAATTCGTACTTTAAGACAATAGTCACAGTTAGGAGTACGTGATGGAAATGCAATCCCGAGGCAATGTCTTTAACTAAAGAGAAAAGATATGGTAATTGAATAATTTTGGAAGTTGTTGGATGAACGTGGATGCATTAAGAAAGAAAACCCGACCCGATTGTGAATGGGTTGGATAGTGGTGGGAGTAGCAGTCTCTGTCTCTCTCCTTTTCAAAAAGGGGTAAGAGGTTTAATTGGGGAAGAAAAAAGAATTGTGTTAGATAAAAGTATAGACGTGCGGGGGGTTTCGTCTGGGTTTCGTGAAGAAAGATTTTGACTGACTCATAAATGAGGAAGAAAAAGAGCCACCGCCCCCGAATGGTGCGGGAACTTACACGTGATGAAAATGATCCCTATTTTCTCTTTTTCTCTCTCAACACACACAAATTCAACAATAAAACACAATAAAGCAAGAGCAAAGTCAACCAATTTGACGGCCCGGCTCTCTCTCTCTCCCTCGTAGGGTGACCGAAGACTGGTTGCCCAAGTAACTTAGTCTTTGCATGGCCCCACCCACCTCATTTCAGATCCAAACCCCCGGGTACCTTGTTGACTCTTTACTTGTGGGACCCCCCTCTTCTCTCATTATTTCTTTTTTCTCTAATCTCTTCAATTATGTTAGTTATTTTAGTACAAGCTTCCATTACGTTTAAGATCTATAGTCATTCAATCTTCCATTATAAATATCATAAAACTCAACACATGTATAGATGGATTTGAATTTCAAGTGCTCCTGTAGAAGCTACGAGGCAAGAGTACTTTAGACCATCCTTTTAGGTGGCTCTGTCAAAGTTCATTTTGAAAAAACGTTTCTGTAGATTAAGAAGAAAAGGATACTGATAAATTATTGTTGCTTCTGAGGTGGAATTTTAAGTTTAGTAAAACAAAACAAAAAAATAAGTTCATATCTTGCAAGTAAATTAGTTGCTTAATTATTTAAGTTTTGTATTGCGAATATGACAAGTCGGTGTATTTGTTATATTTGTCAGATAATAAGTCGCTGTATTTCTAAACCTCTAATGGAGAAAATAGCAGGAGTCGTCCGTCAACTACTCGAATGATTGATCATTTGCCATTTTATGTATTCATTGACCCGAAGAAACCAGACCTCAGAAAAAAAACAATGTTAAATTCCCATAGAATAAGGTGAATCGGTCTAGCTACCATCAACAATATTTCTCCAAGAGTGTATTTTTTTTTTTATTTCTTCATTTTTTACAATATTATGCAGCTACCGGATCAAATTAAATGCATAAATTTTATTAAATTCACGTCTTTCATTCGGTGCTAGTCATACCTTTAGGTTGTAGCATTTAAAAAATGAAAATATGTCCTTCGATTTCAAGAACTTGACATTTTCAGAATTTGAACATGTAACGAAGCACCTAATCTTATATCGCGTAGTATTCGCCTATATTTCAAAAAATTGACGCAAACAAACATCGTTGTTGCGTTTTCTTATTTGTGGACTGATAATATTATATACTTTTACAAGGATTCTTGGATGTATTCACTAATTAAAATGGTGACTGATCCCAAGCAAATTAGACAATGGACTGCCTAATTTCTAACCCTACCTGCCTCTTTCTCCCAATGACGATACAAAATAAATAAATAAAAAAAGCAGCTATTTATGGATAAAAATACCACGCCAACATTAGTGTCTAATATAATTAGTAAAAGGGATTTGTTACAAAGTGAATGAATAGCAGGTGAATTGAAGACTTATGAACCAGAAAACTTTCTCTCAGTGATGTCACGCATCCATTCTAAATATGTACACAACTTCATCTTTCACTGCAACTAAATAATATCATAATTAGTAAGAAACAATGTTGGTCACAGAATCATTTTTAACGAATAAGACCTAAGCTAATTGCGTATATATTTCTAATTTATATTAACAGATTAATACAGTAATAATATATGAATATTCCATCCTAATGAATTTGTTAACAATTAGATTAGGAATTCCGCATTTTCGAGATGCTGTGAATATTTAGTTTTTGGGTTTAAATCTTAAACTTGAAATATACATTTGGAAATAGAAAAAAAAAGTTTATTGGTTTAAGTTTCTAAAAATGTATTGTATCGTAATGTTATTTTTCCACTCTATGATCTAGTCAAATTAAACGACATATATTTAATGCTGGTATAGAATTTAAACTACAAATCCAACAATGCATTTGAAAATTTTGACTAGCCTAATTTATTTTATCACTCCTATCTTCTTCAACCTCTTACTCAAATGTGTATCTCTCATGCATTTTATAGCATTAAGTGTTTCACTCGAGTAGACCTTCACTTCAACCTCTCCACCATTTGCTTGCCCTCCCCCGATGGCACTTCACCGCCTTCTTCTGACCAAAAAGTTGCTAGCTAAGTAACTTAACTATTGAGATAAGTTCCCTAGTATAGTCTCTAGGTAGTAAGCAATTACTCTAATTATGTATGTTATGATGGAGAGAAAAATAATGAAAGAAGCTAAAATAGTATGAAATTTAAAGTAAAAGAATATAATATAAAAAAATAAAAATATTTCAAAAATACATCCATTTTTACTGCTACAAAGAATTTCTTTAATATCGATTTGTGAATCGGTTCTAGAATTATTTATTGATATTAATCAATAATAGTCAAACATCATCACCAATCTCAAATCTTATTTTGAAAATTTCATACATGTAATTCTGGTGATTTATAATCAAACCCAATTCAAATCATAAATGAGGACATGCCTAGAGGAGGATGACCAGGGGGATGGAGGATACTTGGATGGAAATGATGAAGGCGACAATATGAAAGTGAGAGCAATAAGAGGAATTCCTGTAATGATGGTGCCACTCGAACAAGTAGATAATAAAGGAGAAAGGAAAATTTTTGCGTTCACAACGAAATGAAGAAATTGTCTTTTAAGAACCTTTCATTGGTTGTATAATAATAAATGTAGAAAGTAACTTCAATGTCAATTATAGTTTAAACTAATACTGAATGAATGTTTCCCCGTCAATTACTATATAACCGAACTTCTATTACTATACAACTAAAGTAGAAAGACATTATTGAAAATAAGATATTAATTTATCATCTTTAAACATTGAAAAAAAAAAATAGCTACATTCTTTTTCTTACTAAACTTGCAGGGGACCAAACTCCTTTTTGCAAGCGCGATAAGTAACTCTTGATTGCTTCCAAACTAGTTTCTTCTCTAACACGGGGATTCTTTGGGATTTTTAATAAATATATATATATATATATATATATATATATATATATATATATATATATATATATATATATATTGTACAATGACTGGGACTAAACTAAATTATATTTGCATATATTATCTTGACGGACTTTATTAATTAACGGAGATGTCTATCTCAATCAGCCATACCATTAAACATGTCATTGACATGAAATACATAACAACTCCTTACTTAGAGTATATAGAGAAGCATAGAGAGGTGGGTCTATATTGAACTAGATTATTTGGCCCAAACATTCAAGGCCACCATAACACCTATAAATAAGAATATTATCTTCAGAAGATACTTTTAAACTCTGATCTTAATCAACTGCATTACTTGGACTTTTACTGACTTGCGCATAGACCCTTTCCGAAATCCTGATCACTCTAAAGAAGGAAAGAGACCTAGCTAGAATTCAGGAACTGTGAAGATGATCGAATACTTTAAAATTATAAAGATTAACCGGTATTGCAAGAATATATATATATATATATATATATATATATATATATTGAATATTTTTAATTGAGCTAGGACTAAAAATTTGTGTTTTATAGATTATTTTTTTATTATTTAAGTGATCCTACCATTTAATTTTGTTGTTAATAGTATAAAGTAGTTGTTAGTTTTATTATTTTATCTTCAACTCATTGAGTACATCACATATTTTTCTTTATAATTTTCTCTATTTCTTAGAGACAAAAACAACAAATTGATTGACAAGTTATAATAAATTGGAGAAGGAAAAAAAGAATTGATTAGTGAATTGGAAATGGAATGACAAAAGTAACATTCATATCTTAACCAATAACAATATTAAGAAATCAAAATAATATACTTAAAAATTTACATATTTTGTCATTATCACTGATACAACAAGAATAGGTACACAATTTAAGATATTATAAAAAAAATTGTACATATTTAAAGAATTGTGCTTTGTTCAAATTGCATATATTTAAAAAAAATAAATAATAAATATTCAATTTCACTGCCTAAATTTATGATATACTTAAAATTTAATTAAATCTACATTAACTATCTAAACAATGTTGGAATATATCTTAATATAGATAAACAATGTTCGAAATAACTTTTTTTTCCCTATGAATTAATTAATTACTTCCTATAATCCAATTATATAGAGTTTATTAAAAAATGTGAAGAAAACTTCTTTATCTTGAAAATTCTATCATATTTCTTCATCTATTTTTGTACTGTTATAATTAGATTGACAATCTAAGAAATGCATTAAGGATACACACAGTTGTCTAAAGAAAGTTTTGAATTAAAAAAATAGAAAAAACATGTTTATGAAAATCGTTAGCAGCAAAATCTACCTTCCACATTGTCAACCTCATTTTTACAATTGAAATCGTCTTGACTTAAAATTTATAATCTTACGTGTCCTTCAATAGCCAATCTTAATGGATTTTTGTTTTATGTCATGTTATACTAGACCAATCTTAGTATATTTTTGTTTTATGTCATGTTATGATAAAATCATTATTTTAAATATGACTAATTTTAATTTTAAACCTTAAAAACGTTATTTAGTTTTCATAAATGACCTACTTTTAAAATAAATTTAAGCGGTTTAATAATATTACTTCAAAATAGTCACTGATGTAGTATATGAGCAAGGAGTTATTTAAAAAAAAATAAAAAATTAAGCATTAAAAATAATAAAATTTAAGGTTATTAATTAAAATCAATTTCATTCGGTTTTATAAAGATTAAAAATCGATTAGATCAATTTACGCCCGTTGAGAGGGGAAACTATTAACACGAGGTTACCTACTCCACCGTTTTATTCCCGAAACCATGTAATTGTAAATGGTTATTAGAAAGAAGAAATACTAGGAAAATACTAGTTTAATATACAGTATCCGTACATAGAACTTTTTCTTGCTTCCATGCATCAACAAATTTCAATTTCTTGCGACGTTGTTCTTTAGCTTTGGTCTCTTTCAGATTGCCTTTAATACTTCTTTTGAAAAAATGGCTCAAGTTGAAAGGGAAAAGGCAATTCTTGATGTTACCAGACAAAGAAAAAAGAGCACACACGAGCCAAGCTTCCTTTCTTTACCTTGACTACGAATAGTCCTCCTTTGAAACAAAAAACTTCCAAATTACCCCAAAAAGTTAATCACCTTCAGACCATTGAACATAACCACATTAATGGAAAGACAACGTCCATTGAACGTTGACTAATAACTGCACAACAATTAATATAACCAGTTTCAACACTTAAAACTCATATTATATAAGATTTTTTGCCTGTAAATATTTCGATGTTATACATATCTTACATGAACAAAAATTACATTGAAAGTGACATTTTGATATCCACTTCTGTCCTATGTTCATTTGTAACGAGAAAACTCAAAGAAAGTGCGAAAAAAATATGATTATTCGTTTGAGAGAAAAGCAATATGAAAATGAAAACAAATATTTTTTTAATATTTTTTATTTTAATAGAATGTAAAATACGTGACCAATGAAAAGTAATATTTTTTTGTTGTTGAATAAAGAAAATACTTCTTTTCCCATTTTCTGCGTAAGTTACTTTTCTATTTACATTTTCTATGTGAGGTATGATTGTTTGAAAACAGAAAATTCTTTCCAGACAACTGTGACGCTTCATGATTTAATAGCGTCTTTCTTTTCTTCCTTTATCAAATAAAGTAAATGAAATAATAAAAAATAAAGAAGATAATGTTAACACCCCTGATCATATAACGTTATTTAAGGAATTAATGAAAACTGTTTTATAAGTTGCCTTGTTATGATAATAATTTAAATTTATAAAAAAAATTAAAATAAGCTATTTTCTGAATCTTAAGATTTTTAACTTGATTATTTTTTAATCACGAACTATATGTAAGTCTATGGGACGATTGCTCCTAAATTGTTACTATATTATATATATAATATTCACCCTAATTAAGAGGAAGATTCCATAAAATAAACAACGTGCATGCATATAAAATAAAAATTGCTTACCCTCACCGGATAATAGAAATATGAACGTGTATGTATATATAAAAAAATTGGTCATCCTCCTCGAATAATTGGAACGCATCTGGAGCTGTTTTAAAATATTTTCATAACAAAAAAAATTTACATGATGTTTAACTTTTCAAACTAGAAACAAAAATTCAATTTGTAAACTTTTAGTTTTACTTCTTCCCTTATGCATTTATTTGGATTGAGTCTCAGTTGGATTGATAGTTTGATTTTTGTTTTCTTGATTGTTGTCCGCTTCCATGTTTCATCGCAGGACAAATTTAATTAATTGTTTAAGTCATTAGTATTGTCATTGTTTAATACTTTTTTATCTTAACTTATTATATGATTAATGTTGTTTTATTTGTTGATGTGTTTATTAAAATATATGTAGTTGTACTATTAAAAATGACAGCTCAAAGAACTCTAAGTTTACATTCTTGACGAAAAAAAAAATAACAACAATAATTATTCATCATTTAGTCACTCCTCTGCCACTAGCTTCAAATCTTTCTATCTACACCTGAAGATCATTCTTTTAACTGTACATAAAACTGGATATTATTAACAGAGATTAAAAATGTAGTTATATTTACTTAACTAAGTTTTAAATGATTATTTATATTAATATGAGATTTAGTTGAATATTCGAAAATTTGTATTTATTTATGGATTTATTTTTGTATGTAATAATCATTTACTTAAAGATATTACACACTTTTATTTATATGTATGCTTAGGTGCTAATGCACGGATGTATACGTATATTGAAGAGTATCTTACATATGGATTAAAAAAATAATTTATTATTACAAAAATTTATAATTTTAGATACATATTGTTAAAAAAATATTAAAAAAATTAATAGCACTGGTAGAAAAATAGGCTTTAACGTTTACTTTTTATGACGGTTAAAGATGTAAACGACGTAGTCAAAAACGCGGTGGCATTTTTGTAAATAAATGAACAATTCCACGTCGGTTGGAACAAACAAACCGTCATTGACCTATTTATAAAAAAGAAAAATTCAAATTTTTAAAAGTTGTAAGGGGCGCGTGAATCCCACGTCTGTTAAGAGGCCATAAGCGACGTGGGATTTTTCTCTACTACGTCGGCTAAGGCCTCACAACCGACGTGGTGCATATTGTAAAACAAATTGGGGAAAAAGGGTAAAATTAGGGCATACACCACGTCGGTTCTGGGCTTTGTAAGACGTGGTGTGTTAACAGTAATTTTTTTTAAATTTCAGGGCATGCACCACGTCGGTTGGGAGGCCAGAACCGACGTGGTGCATCTATTTTATTTCAAACGCGCCTTTTTTTCTTCACTTTTCT
>Ga0099825_1008468_pt1 | contig 12167 bp, 4 predicted proteins | sample SiratroredBW_FD_76838 | JGI IMG/M metagenome (GOLD analysis project Ga0099825, IMG submission 76838) | Root nodule microbial communities of legume samples collected from California, USA - Siratro red BW | ecosystem: Host-associated > Plants > Roots > Nodule | place: USA: California | collected...
AAACTACTTATCCTAGACTAATTCAACCCTTATTTGAAACGGAAAATATCTTAATAAATCCTAAATTCCAGCCACTGACCCTAAATTTAAGCAACGATAAAACTGAAAGTAAACCTAACAAATGTTATGTTTTGTTTCGAATGAGAGGAGACTGAAAAGGGGAAAAAATAAGTGAAATTGTATACTGTAAAATTTGTAATAGATTTGATTATGTGATAAAATAAATTTAGTTGTATGTATATATAAAACATTTTTTTAAAAAGTTGAATGAAAAGAATAACTTTTTTGAAAATGTAAATTAAAATAAAAATAATTTTTAAATTAAAATAAAATTATTGTAAAACTTCAATAAACTAAAAACTATATTATAAGAGAAAAATATGTTAAAATAAAAATCGCCAGAACTTAAATGAATTATTTTAATTTATTTTTAATTTTTATAATATTAAACATATATTAAGAAAATCTTAAATTAAATTAATTTTATTTTATTAACTATTTTAATATTTTCATTTTATTACAATATAATAAATATATTTATAAAAATTTAAATACTATTTACATTTATATATTTTAGTTAAATAAAAGAATAGATATTTTGATATTTTTTTAAAACTTCAACTACTAACTTTTTAAAAATGATTATGATTTTTTATAAGTAAAAGATAATAAAATATTTATAAAAGCGACTTTATTCACAAAATATAGTAGAAAGTTTTATGTAAAGATTTTCGTAATTTTACATTTCATTTCGAAATTTATATATCTTTCTTCCCTCATTAAGTTTCCATCGTTAGAAAGAATCAGGATCACGTCTCAAAGCTATGAATGAATTGTTCACATTTACTTGCTTTGTTTTTAAAAACTAAAAAAAAAATAATACTTAAAAAAACAATTAATCACGCCCTAATTCTTTGACCCTGTTCCTCTTAATTTTATAAGTATATTTACATTTATACATCTAAAAAGAGATACACAAATACTATTTGGTTTTGCTATAGTATTTTTACGTACCTTTCAATAAGTATTATTCATAATATTAAATATTTCAATCTCCGAGTTTTCATTCTGTGAGAACTTAAGTACTGTTTGCAAATCAAAAGTTAATGTCACATTTAAATTTGTCAAAAGAATGAAGTATATATACATATATGAAGAAACGGTCACAATTTATTTATTTTAGTTCTGCAACAGTCTTTCTGTGTCATTTTTTTTTTAATTGTCACTATATTAGCGTGGTGCATAAATTAAAGCATGATTTGCTCAAAATTCTCCATATCCTTAGGCGAAATTCAGTCCATTTCTTCAACTATTTTGATTTAGCTTTTGACTTTACAATCTTCAACTGTCCAACAGTGAAACCAATCTAAACTTTTCATCAAGAAGGTTTCCTTTCTTTTTTTTCCTTTTATATGTTTACTTGGTTGATTTTTTTTCCACTATTTTAAATTAATGTTAGTGGTAGTTTTCAGGATTTCAAATTGGATTAGGTCAGATTCTAACCAGTTGACCAGGCCTAACCAAAGGCCCAACTTATTTAAAAGAATGAGGCGCACAAGTTCTTTTTTAAAAGCGTCCTTTAAAGGAGCAAACATCGTATCTAATTGTTTAATGGCAATTGCTTCTGTACCCTCAATTTAGAAAAATTACTATTTTACCTTTATTTAAAGAATTTTTCAGCTCTTTTATTTAAAAAAATTAAAACACATTTTTCAAAATATAATAAAAGTTTTAGAATAAAATTTTGGAAATAAATTTTTCAGAACATATGAAATACGTTTTAAAAAAAAACTTTTTAAAACATACATAATATTTTATGAAAAAAGTTTTCCAGAACAATTTTTTTTTTTTCTTCTCACTTCTAAGTGAGTTACTGTGATAATAGCAGCGGTGACAGCGGTAAGGATAGGATACAATGGACGGGGTAATTCGGTTATTTCACTCAATTTTAAGGATATACATTCAAAAATGGGGATGCAGGAAGTAGTTGCCTTGTTTAACGGGTTTTTCAATGTTACCGAGTTGAACTGCGTATTTCTATTCGCACCCCATATATCACTGTTTTGGACCATTAAGTTTGCCAATAAGTGGGCCTTGGGCTGTTACTTATTACACAATACAAATTCTTAAAATATCAAAAAATATTATTTACAATTTTAAAATAGCAAAAATATCATTGGCATTTTTAAAATAGAAAGTATAAATAACACCTTAAACCTCTCCCTCTCCGCACTTTTTGGTCATGTTTCTTCTTCTGTTTGATTTAATTTTAAAATATTTGTAAAAATGAATAGTTTGAAAATTGGTTGAGTAGGCCAATCGACGGGTCAGGTGGTGGTGATATGCTTCTATATGTCTTGAAAAGGAAACCATGACCTTCACATTCTGAGTGCATTTGGATGTTAAAAATTGTTTCAGGGACAGAAAATTGGATTTTGGGAACTTATAGCACCATCGTATCAAGAAAAAAAAGCTACTACTGCAGTTGTAATAGCGACTAAAAAAATGGTTTCACACAGGAAAGAACTCTTTTCCATAGGCCACACCTCACTGTACCCTGATTTCAAAATAAAAATATCCAAAGGTATTTCTAATATTTTAAAAAAATATATAGTTTCAGGTCACAATTTTTTAGTGCAGGAAGCACTGCCTGGGCCTTGTTGAGTTTAAAAGGGTCCTCACAGATTGGGTCTTATATATAGGGCCTTGAGTCCAATGTGGAAACAGCTGTGAACTACCTGACGGCTTCTTCCTGCACCTCCATGATCTCTCCACCTCCATAATTTTTTAAATAACGTTAATGTTTTTTTAAATTACAAAAATGGGTATGGAAAAATTTGAAATAAAATACAGCATAGTATTGTTGGTTGTTGGACTATGTCGTTGAAGGTTTTAGGATGAACTTTGGCCAGAGATAGTATTTCGTGTGATGGTTGGATTGTTTAGTGACGGTGAGTAAGTGATTGAAGACTGGTGAAAGTTATTCTATTCGTGGTGGCGATTGAGTTAACAAAATTTTATTTTTATTTGAATATCAAATTGTACAATTTATTAGATCACCGAATTATAATCCGGTATATATTTTCAATTTTTTTAATATATCATATTATGTAATCCGATATATATTTAATTTGAATAGTGAAATTTAATTCGGTATACATTTTATATATCGGAATATATCTAATCGGATATATATTTTTTCAAGTTTTATATTTCGGAGAACTATACCAATACACAAATTGTGTATTAGATTGTGTAATCTGATATATATATATATATATATATATATATATATATATACTATCATCAGGGGAACTATAAAAAGAAAAAAAATTCTAGTTCTAACATTATTCTCATTCTATACACCAGTTAATGATGATTTATTTACTGATTTGTGGTTAAATGTCCGAAAACACATTTTTAAAGAAAAAAATTAGGTCCTTTAATTCATTATTAGGCATCTATAAAATGGAAATGATCATACATAGAATAATAGAATGGGTAACTGGTTGCAACGTTCATGGTGGCGAAATAATTTCTACAGGAAACAATAATGAGAAACTGGGATTGCTAATTTAAATTTGCTCAAATAAATAAGGAATCATGAATAGTAGTAGTATGTTAAAGAACAAATTTTGAAAGCTGACTTATTACAAATTGACATTTTTAAAAGTTTCAACACATTTCTATCAATACAAATCCAACCTCTTACATCTTTCTTATCAGAAAGATTGCAGTTAAAATAGTTCCTGCACATACTTTTCTGTTTATGTTCAGTCAAGTGGATGACTTTGAAATTCAAGGGAGGGAATATTTGAGCAGGTGGTGGTTTAAGGGTTCAACACCAATTCTATTGTCTTAACAAATGTGTTTTTTTTTTTTTCAAAACAAATTCTTTGTAGTTGCACAATATAAAGATTTTTTTTCCTCTACCCCACAATTTTCTCGTCACACCTTCCATACATTTCGAATTGAGTTTTCTATAGAACATTTTAACATTTTGGAAATCTCAACAGTGAGGATATGGAAGTGCCAAAAAGAATTATCTGAATTTATTATAATAAATTAGCTAAAAGCTTAATAGAATAATACAAATCCGCAAACTTAAAGATACGAATCCTGCTAAAGATATTAATCAAGAAATTTAAATGAATTTATTTTAATTTATAAATAGGAAAGCATCTTAACACTTTTTTCAATTCTATGCCTGACCACATTCAACCAAAACAGAACCTATTTCATTAAAGCTTTTGTCATCGATAAGTATCATGATACTTATTTTTAGAATTTAGTGTTACCAAAACTAAATATTGATGAGATATAAAAAAGATTCTAACTATTTATATTTAAACAGTGCACTGTTTAATATTTTGTTAGAAGATGACCGACAATATTTTAACTGAAAATTAAAATAATTTCATTTTGTTTAAAATAAATAAAAAGGGAAATTTGGTGAGTCATGCTTTTGGTGGTCCGTGATGAGGGATATCCCATAATGTTAGAGGTTGGACCCACGCTGGGCCAATCCAGATAATATTCACAGTTATAAATATATATATAACCGTTTTGAAGATATGTTCTTGTCATTCAAACAACCTTAAAACTGAACAGGTTGTCCATAATTTATTAAATAATGTACGTGAATTTTGGATGAGTTCACACTGTGAAAACGATCATATTTAAATTTAATATTTGAAATCTGTCGATCCCACAGAAATATATTCATGTTATTTTATTAAAACAAAAATTTAAATTTAAATAACTCAACCACAATAACCTAGAGCGTTCGTAAAGCATTAAAACTCACAATTTATTTGAAATTAATTCGCAATGACACCTTCTTTATTTACGTAAAAAAGACTCTATTTCCATATTTAACTTAGTTGGTGATGGGTAAGAGCCCTACATCGTTTTCGAGAAAATATCTTATCTGAATACCAACCTAACCAACATTATTATCTTATTATATTATTATTATAATATAACAAAACAAACTAATGTACCATTTTCAATTAAGCGGACTGTGCACGGTGGCGCGTTGGGCGCGTGTAAGAAGCCACTCCAACATATCCCCAAAAACTAGCTCCACGTTATCTTCAGGTTCTCCAACCATCTGGTGCCACATTCCCGGATATATCTTCAGCGTCTTATCCTTACTCGCAGCGCGTGCGTACAGCTCTTCCACGCACGCGGGGTCACACACTACATCGTCGCCGCCATGCGCCACCAGGAGCGGCACCTCCACCTCCTCGTACCTCCCCTGCAGCTCCCTGCAGATCCGCATCAGCTCCTGCGCCGTGGCAGCACGCGGACGCGCCACTGGCCTCCGCGGACTCGCTAGCGCGAGCTTCCGCTTCCACTCCACCTTGAACGAAACATCGGGGATGGAGCCGCGCGTGGGAACCACGCGCCACGTTGGGATCACCGCTGCGGCGAGGGAAAGTAAGTGCTCGAGCGGCCACATCGGTTTGAATTTAGCGCTGATCCCGCACATGGCGCCGTTGAGGATAACGCCGTTCCACGGCATTTCGCGGCGGCGGAGCGTGATTAAGAGCGCGATGGCGCCGCCGAGGGATTCGGAGTAGAGGAACGAAGGGAGTGAGGGATCGAAGCGAGAACGGAAGCTCTCGAAGAAGGAGATGCAGTCGTCGACAACGGGGTTAATGTCGGGGATGTGAGCGACAAGCCCATCGGAGAAGCCGTGGCCCTGGTGGTCGATTGCGCATGTGGCGAAGCCGGCCTTTGCAAAGTAGACGGCGGTGAGCTGGATGAACCAGCTGGATTCGCCGGTGAATCCGTGCACGAGGGCGAGGGTTCCGACTATAGTGGTGGGAGGGAGTGGGGTCCACCACTGAGTGAAGAGCTTGAGACCCCTAGGATTGGTGATGAACTCGGAACCGTGACTCACTGAGTGGTGCGCGTAGAATTCGTCTGGCGTTAGCTTTCCGAAGGGGCTTTCCTCGTTGGCCTCTGCAACTGGGTGCGCCATTCTGGCTAAAATGCGCAATGTGTGCGCCCCCAAAGAGTGTGGAATTGCAGAGCGGAGTTAGATAGTAGTTTCTCACAGACCAGCCAATGCCAATGCAATCCCTTGTACTTAGTACTACACTTATTTAAATAATTATTTATTATACATTTCAATTCTATAAAAATATTAATTTTATTATACATTTTTAACAATGAACTTTTTATTGTATAAAGGTTTCCATTTTATCAATTTATCAGTTACATTTACAAATTTAGTAGATCACCATAACACATTTTGTAGATAGCTAGATTTTTTAAGCAATATTATTGAGAAAATTAGTTTATATAAATTATAGATTTTAATTTTTGGGGAATATTTATAAGTAGTGGTGAGGTAGGTGCGAAAAGGAGTGTTGAGATACACTTGAACATTGAAGTGATGTGAGAGGTGGAGGTTGAAATTTATGAGTTGCAGTTAATAAGGAGGAAAGTAGTTGGCAAATGTCATTTACTAGTACTACCTGGCAGACAAAAAGTTAAGGTCCAAGCTCTGAGATAACTGGGCTACTGTGGGCACAGGCTGCAGCAGCCTGTGATCCCTCCACTGTTGGGAATCAGAGGTTATCGCTGCTCTGTTAATCCAGCCTCACGCAGTACCCTCTAGTCTAAGATCCAAGTGACCTACGCCTACGCCAAAGTCACATGGATCAATTCTCAACTTGGATTGGACAAGCCAGCATTTTGCAAGCCACGGCCCAAGCCCAATATACCTCAGATATGTTCCTTTACTTTGATGTCCCCACTTGGGTCACAAGCTGGTGCAACCCAGCCCGACGTTCTGACAATTTGATCTACGGATTTATTAACATTACTTTTTTAAATATCCTGCACAATATGGGACCTGTACATACAAAACATGATGTCAATCCCCTTCATAACTACCACTTATCTTGAGAAATTTGATCTCAAACAAACATGGTTATGGGATCAATGGTCACTCATGCTACTGATTTTAAAAGCTCATTTTCCTATATGCTAGAAAATTAAGAGATAATACAAATAAGATATGGAGTACTCTTATTTTAATTTCTCTCACGTCATTTAGGAAACATAGTTAGCAGGAAAAAGAAACAAAGATAGAGATTACATGAAAATTTATCCATCACTTGTTTTCTTCTGGGATCATGCAAACTCTGTATCTTCAAATCTTAGTTAACCTTCTTCCTTCAATTCCCTCATTCCTTCTAGCTGATCAATTGGGTGTTATTTCCAGTTTTCATTTCTTCTGTTTTTGTCTTCCAAAAGCATTATTTTCAGTCTAGAAAAGTTGTTGTAAATACAAGGATCACGTTTCCATTTCTCTGCATCAAAAGAAACCATTCCATGTTATCCCACCCACTTTACTTTCTTGACTGTATGTCCGTTCAAAATGTTTGACCATGTTTTAAAATTAAGTAACACTCATCTAAGAGAAACTAACCAATCTCCTTCATTCAATGACAATATCATGCATTGTCAATACACGTGCTTTTATACTTTAACTAAGGAAAAGACCTAAATCTGCATTCTTGATATTTAACCCCCCATAACAATATGTCAGCTCTGTTTGTAATTATAGTGATATTAGTGTAACAGTCTAACTTTTCATATATCACGAATATGGATTATCTAGAATATCCACAAGTTTAACACGCAAAATGGAAGATTGAAGTACCTTACTCAAGATGGGAATCCCCTTCTTAAAAGCTTAACAATGCAACTTTAAAGATTTTAAGCTTAACACATGCTACATCTAAACAAGATGCAAGTAAGATTGATTCTCAAAACTTGGTTAAATAAAACTACCTAAATTGTCTTCCATAAGTTAAGATGTAAGTTAGAGTAACGTTAAGGATTAAATCGATCCATAAATGCATATATACCAATAGGGAGTATAAATTAAAAATGAAAACAAAGAAACAAATATTACATTTACTGTTACGCTTTTCTAAATATTTATACATTGTCCTTTTACGGTCTATGTTTTTTACATTTTAAAAGTTTTTTAGAATTTTAGTGCATTATGATTTCACAAAACTACAAAATATTTTCCTTCAAATAAATTAACACACCAGGAATTTACTGAGAATAGAGAGACTTTGTTAGAAATGAATATCATATTAATGTGTCTTTAGTACAAATATCACAAAAAACAAAAATATGAAATATCTTTTCCGTCTACTTTTTTTTCTATTTCTTTTGTTCTTAAAAAAAATACTCAAGTCCACTTATATTCCTACCCTAAAACTAAAAGTTATATTTAATTAAAGACTTCTAACAGACATAAATTAATCATGTTTATTAGATATTATCATCTTAAACTTGAATTTACACAAATCACACCAAGTTGTTCATTACATGTACTCAACAAGTATATACGAAGAACCTCTGTCTGTTTCTCGTAAATGAAACTTATATATCTCATCTCATTAATAGCTACACGAAACTCAATATTCACTATATCCTATTTTCTTCACTTACCATTTAAGTAATCCCAATGTAGATTCAAACAAAATATATTTTAAAACTCAATCCTCACTAAATAATTAATTTCAAACATTAAAAGTAATATTTAAAAATACCCTCATATATTTATTAAATTTTCAAAGAAAATGGATACAACCCTTTAGAAGAAAATTAGTATCAATTATATGATTTTGTCTTTATAACAGAAAAAAATAAATCTTAATTATTTAATTTTATCTTTATAAAAAAATCAAATTATCATAATTCTGTTTATTTTATGTTTTATGATAGTATCATGTTATATTATTTTTATTTCTTTTCTTTCTTTAGTTATACCTAAAATTGATACATTATTTGTATATATTCAGTCATGTATTTTTTTTTATCAAAATATAAAAAATATTTTATTTTCATATCGTTTATTATTTTTTGTTTATCTTTTTATTTTCATAATAAAAATCAAATTGAAACTATAAATATTAAAGTCATTCAAAAAATGCAAAATGAATAATAAAAGGTCAATTTTTTATTGGAATATGTTGAGGGAAATTTGGACACTGAAAATTAAATTTTTCCAAGACCTAATTCGTTCAGTAAAATTTTAACACGGTTGAGCAATTTTTTTACATATATTTTTCATTTATACGTGGAGTAATTTTATAGAACAAAATAATATCTGTTGAGTGAAATTGTCAAGGAAAATCTTCTTTCTCAAGGAAAATCTCCTTTTAAAACTATCTCAAATCTGTTAGGTAATTTTTTAGATGATTCAGCAGATTTTGCAGAAAATATGCATTCCAAAAATGTATAAAACAATACACCAGTAGCAAAATTTCGAGCAGCTACCAAATATTGATTTTCACATTCGCAATATTCATTACATGTTTGCTTGCACCTTTCTACTTTCTCATTTCAAATCAATACATACCCAAAAGTTCAAATTATTATTTTTAACTTATCTTATAATTATAAAGTATTTTTCATAATTTATTTATTTAATATGTGATAAGTTATTTACTTACATTATTTTATTATTATTTCTTACGTAAGTGATGCAGTCTGTATATATTCCGGGCTATATTTTTCTAATTAAGCCCTTTTTGTGTAACAATACATTTAGTTAAGCTATTAATTTACTCAAATTAATGTTCTCTATTTATTGCTTTATTGCAATTTGTAATATTTTGAGTATGTTTATATTGAATTATACTAGGCTTTGTTTAGTAGCAAACAAGAAATACTAATTAATTATGTTTAGTAGTATATTTTCTTTTAAATATTATAACTGACATTTTTCATGTCATTAATTAATGTACACACACACACATATATATATATATATATATATATATATATATATATATATATATATATTTATTTATTTATTTATTTTTCTTTTGTAAATTTTCTGCAACTCGCATTTAACCCAAAATTTAATCTTATTTGTATTTCTATTGGTTGAATTTTTTAATGAATTGAGTAAATTGATGTTTTGCAAATGATACTAAAATAAATATTAATATATTTGACGTTTAACCAGTTTAACCTGCAACTTTTACGAGAAAAATAAACATTTACAAATATTAAAATCAGTTTGAAATTCAAATTATATGAACGATTTTTTTATAATTCAAATTTATGCGAATGTAATCGCTTAGAGGGATAGAGTTACGTATCCAACTCTAGATATAAACACTAATATACTAAATTACATATAAAAAGGAAGATTAAAATATTTTAAAATTCCTTTAAAAGTGAAAACTTAATCTTTTCTATTACTTTTACAATCATACACTTTTTTAAAAGGCTTCTAAATTAAAATTAATGTCTCCACTTCTTATGCTATCTTTTTTTTCACAAAAAGATATGTAATATATTATATATATTATATATTTTTTTTATAAAAAAATAACATATATTTATATATAAACATCTAAAATGCTCTAGTGTGTCTCTTTAGTACATGTTCTTGCATTACGTGTACTAGTTACAAATTGTTGGCATGTACACACATATAGATAATATCCCTGCAAGGTATAATTTATGTAGTGTGGGGGAATGGTTGGTTAAATTCGAAGCAAACAATTCGAATAAATTTCAATCGAAAATAATGGATATTATGTGAAGAAAATATTAAGATGTAAAATTTTACGCTTTGTTTAAAAATTAACTTATTCAAATAACATTATACAAAATAAATATTGGAAATAAGAAAAACTATGCATTCAGAGTATAAAATAATTTTACACTATCGTCTAATCACAAATTATCAATTTTGATAAATTTATTAATTTTATAAGAATTATTTTAAAACCATTTTAATGATAAATTATAATTAAATGATAATATTAAATTAGTAAAGTATATTGTAGCTTACAATCAGCTCGTCAATTGCAAAAAATTATTACCGGAATGATTTTGTTAACTTTAATTGGACAAAAGTTGTATACAGCACATTATTATTTTTTATCATAAAAATTACTTAATTAAAATATTATTATATTGGTTGGTTCATTTTTAGAATAAAATACTATTTTTAGTGGACTCCATAGTTTAGAGTTTAGATTTCAAATATTAATTAAGAAACTCAAATGTTAACAATTTTTCTATTATTAGTGTTCTGTTACCATTTATGCATACGTTCAAAATATACTGATTGGTAACCTATGAGTTGCTGTTACTTTCAAGTATCCTTATCTGCACTTGTGTCTTCCAAACAACAATCATTAATTATGGGTAACACTCACTGAAAATGATGTTACAAATGACAAAAACAGGATAAAGAAGATATACAATAACTTCAAGCAAAAGAAATATCTTCAAGTAATAAACAACACATCCACCATTATATAAAACCAACACTTCAAAATTTATTTGATTTAATATTAATTTTAACATCATCTCACGATTTTTAAAGAGTTATCATTCTTTTTAAAATCATAATTTAGTCTCGTATATCAAATTAACAAAAAAACAAGATTAAAAAAAGTGATGACATGAAGAATGTATTATAAATATATCATTTAAGACAGTGTTTCTTGACAGTGTTTCTTTAGTTTAACAGAAGACTAAATTATTTTTTTTAATTTGATTTAATTAAAAACTTGTAAGTAATAAAATGATATTAAAATAAATGAGACAAAATAGCCTATTGAGTTTATCTAAATTTATCGGTAAAACTATTTTGTAATTTTTCCTATTTTAACACTTTATAACATAAAGTTTATCTTTTTTACTTTGTAAAATGATATGTTTTCAGTCCTATAAGAGTTTAAAATACATTGATTTTGTTAAATATAAAGATGAACGAGGAATAAATTTTTATGGAAATAAAAACACAAAATATATCATTTATTTAGGAATAGAAACACATTCAACACTTAAAACTATCGTATTCACCTTCAAAATCCAGACATCATAACAAAATATTCCCTATGGATAAGTGGGAGTGCCCATTTTTATTTTATATTAACTAAAACAGGTAGATTTACCTACTTATCTTAAATTGTAATAAAATTACATCTAATCTCTCAAATCATATATAATACAAAGAAATCTGAAAACCGTGTAAAAAAAAAGAATAAGAGGATAAGCTATACATACATATCTCCAATAAATATAAATATGTATATATATATATATATATATATATATATATATATATATATATATATATATATATATTATGGTATTTG
>Ga0099825_1008469_pt1 | contig 12166 bp, 4 predicted proteins | sample SiratroredBW_FD_76838 | JGI IMG/M metagenome (GOLD analysis project Ga0099825, IMG submission 76838) | Root nodule microbial communities of legume samples collected from California, USA - Siratro red BW | ecosystem: Host-associated > Plants > Roots > Nodule | place: USA: California | collected...
ATATATAATTAAAAAATAAATTAAATAAAAATGAGAAAAAATAAATTAAAAAATTTATATATATAAATATATATATATATATATATATATATATATATATATATATATATATATATATAAATTAATTTTAACTTATAAATTCACTTCAATTTTTAAATTTTTTCTCTCCTAAAAATCATTTTACAATAATTTTCTACTCAGACCCTATATACTCTTCAATTCAAAGACAGTGTAAATCACATTTAATGCGCCATATTTTATTCCAGATGCCTTAATAAAATAGTAACATTATAGAATAATTACTTTATCAAATTGTGTCTGATTTTGTAAACAAAAATAATTCTGTAGTAAATATTTGAGGAATATTCGATTACCTTCTTCAGAAGTCTTTTTAACATCTCTTGTAGACCCTTCGTAAATTTTATAGACTGGATGTTTGTTGAAGATAGAAATTACGGAAACAAATAACAGTGCAAACATAAAACCATTTAAAGAGGCATATCTTCGAAAACAAAAATATTATCAGGCTATACTCAAAGCAGAAGTTATTCAAAAGAAAAACAATGCACACAGAACACAACGAAATATGTATCCATAAATAAAGATAAAAAAATATAAAGGAGAACAATTAAAAGTGCACGAAAATAAAAAAAAATAAGAAATAAAATGCATGAAGTTAAATGAAATAATTAACAAATATATTTAGAAGTTTCAATTCTTATCATGGCAATATACAAATATGGTATTTATAGACAAAAAAGTATGAACTATTCATATAACTTTTAGTAATCTTCAGCAGTGGATAGTTTCAATTCTTTAATAATCAACTTCGATGATATTTTTATTTTAATTCTTCAAATCTAAGATTATTTATTTCAACCATAATGTGGGAGATAACAATTATATCTATGCGTTTTCCGTTAGTTGCAGGGTAGGATGGCAATGACATGGAACTAGTGGTCTAAGGAAAAATAAGAAACCAGTGAAAGTGCGAATTATGTTCTCCACAGGCCTAGAAATGCAGATTTACCCCGATTGCAGGGGAAATGAATAGGAGTATATTATTTATCATACATCTACATAGATAAATACAACAATGGTATTAGCCAGTAACCAATTATCTTCTGACCAATCCATTTGGGAAGATATCCCTTATCTTTTTCCCAAACACTATATATAGAGCCGAACCAACCAGTGGCCAACTTGTGGTAATAGCAATATAAACTAGCAACCAGATGGACCATTGATTTTGTCGAGATAACTGGCCTAGATATCGTTTGAAAGGTGTTATTACATTCGCTACTGCATCCTGAGCACTACCTATTTGAGCAATGGCTGGCGAACCTACAATCTTTGCATTAGTCTCTGCCTCATCTCGTTTAAGCACTTCTTCTGGAATCATCTTTAGACCCTCATCATGTGTATCCTGTATTACCTGTATTTCTTCTGTATTGTCAGGCCCGTTGTTCAATGCAGCCACCATTCCATCTTCGGTAACATTAACATAAGGGCCCCGATCAATTGATGAGTCCAATGGTGTGTTTGGTTTAGGGATCTGCAACAGAAATAACAAAATAGCAGTTTCAGCCACCAAAATCCTAAATTACATTTTCTAATGAGATACCAAAACGTTTAAGACTATTACACAACCAGAGGATGAATAAACATTCAATGGGATAAACAAGTGACTAAAGTCTACCGTAAACACATCTTTACCTTCTTCTGTATATGCATAAAATGGCTAGCGTGTAGTTCACCAAGGAATTCATTAACGGCTCTTACCCACCTGCGAGAGGGAAGCAAATTGCTCTTCATTTCCTTTATAACTAGAATTCAATATTCTAGTACAACTTGAATAAAGGAATGATATAGACGATATTAGAATGTTGCAGAGAAAAGAAAATGTTCCACTAATTGAGGGACAGAAAACTGCATAAGTTGGCAAGATCAAGTAAGAAAATGCTGAAGAATCAGATGAATAAAATTACTCAAGTACCACAGGCCAGATGCAGTTATCCCTTCGAAGAATGCCAGATGTCCTCCATGCTTTACAGTAGCCAAGACAACATTTTTATTTGCCCTATCAAAATAGTAGAAGCATTAAATTGATATTGAAGTAATGCAAGAAAAATCAGATTAATCGGAACCAAGGAAAACACTAAAGCAGCGTACCTGCATTCATCCCAGGGAATGGCTTCCCTGGTACAGACTGGATCATCCAGAGCACTAATACAGAGAAGCGGAATCGAAACAGATTGGACATAAATAGAACTGCTGCAGCGTCTATAGTACGTATCCACAGTCTAAGGAAACAATAATTTTAGTTAACCGACGTGAATTAAAACGAAAGATAAGGCAAAACAATAGAATACTACAGATCTTAGGTGATACATACCTCATACTTCCCAACAATGCGTGTGGCATGATTATCAAAATCTCGAATGGAAATAGACTGCGAAGCAAAAGATTGTATACACGCATGATTGGTTAAAATTTAACATCCATCATTCAATCACTCACATAATGTCCTTAACTCTTAAAGCTAAACCAAGCATTATAAAATAGCACAATCAAGAGGATTAAGAAACAAAAATGAACGGCATGTTTGTTGAAAACCACCTTAATTGTAGTCACCCCTAGTTCACCTTAGGTGTGACCTCTTTGAAAAATGTCTTATTTGTAACGTCAAGGATGATGGTTTAATCCTTCTTCTCGACTAGAGAAATTATTTAACTAGAATTTACAAAACTTGAATTGTTCTAGTTAGAGTTGTCAAAACAGGTTATCCAACCCGGTCCAGCCCACCACGAGTTGGCCACTCGGAGGGCCAACCTAACATAGCTCACTCATCAATGAACTTGAGAAAACTAGTCCGGGTGGGTTAAACACTGCCAACTCACTAGATTCAAACAAATGTAGCGTTTTAGTAGTTTTCTTCCTTCAATATAATTTTTTATAATATGAAAACTAAAACCAAATTCCATATTACTTTAATAACCATGACCAATAATTCATCCAATTAATATGCATATAATGACTATGGCATATGTTAATATATAAATAAAATAATACCTGTAAATAGAGTAAATAGTTTGTTCAGTATAATAAGTATTGATATATTTTGTTTTTACTATAATAAAAAAGAATAACGGTCTTACTAAATTTTAATTTCGTTAGTTTTATTTGAACTTCGATCATGGTTGAGGTAATGGAATATGTGTTTGGTCTTTAATAATTGTTACATAATATGTTACTATGTTATTAACCTTGAAGAGAACCATTAAGGATTTAAAATTTACAAAGCAAAAAAGCAAAGGGTAAAAGAGCAAACTTGGATTAAACACGCCTGCATCATACAAATCTTAAATAACCGCATGCCTTAGTTTTTATTATGCTTAGTAGTAGTAAATACGAATTATAGAGAGCAAAGGGCACCTTTTCTATCCCTTCCCAATTAGCAAGGCGAGAAAAATGAGGCTGGTGTCTGCAATGAATATTGGTAATGATATAAATATAAATTACGTTACGTTACGAACCAGAGAAACTTCGTAGTTTTGCAACAACTTTTCGCATATGAAGAGCACAATAGAAGAAAAACCAATATATTTAAATTACTTGAATGAATGACAAAGACATACAATTTTGCATAACCTTGAAGTCCAACTGCAAGTGCTTTATCATAAAACTTCTGCACACGCCTACGGGTTATAAATCTATCTCCTATCTGCAAACAATAAAAAGGTGATCAATTTTTTCTAAAGGTAAATAGCAAACAAAATGAAGAATAATTCAGACTTACAGTAATGTGGAATTGGTGCAAATTCAATAAAACTCCATTGCTGATGTCATAAATTATATCAAACAAAAACAATTTTGACAAAAAAGCATACACACCTTGTACGCTAAAGTCCTAGAAGCCATGGATATCAAAAACACAACAATATAACATGTAAAAAGGTCTAGAGAACAACATAAAAAAAAAATTAGAAGAAGAACCAGTTCAAAATCAATAAAAAGTAGTTTGAGTCGGCCATCCTTTTGATTTTTAATCAGAATATTTTACGGAAGAAATAAATTAACATGTAAAAGGTCCACGAATAATGCCAATAATTAGCCTTTTATTATTAATTTATCTTGTAGGATACGTAATATAATCATATAAATTTAAAAGTCTAACGTACGATATTAAGATAGTTTATTATTTACTATGTAAGATTATATTCAAATTACATTTAGTTGTCATTGGTTTAACAATGGATGAACCAACGATAATGAACGAATGGTCTTATTGGTTTAAGTACCAATATCACTTTTAAAACAGCTGAAGTAGATCCAACTTAATTTTTCAAATAAAAATACTAACCAAAAGGTCCCAAGGAGAGCAAACAGCTACGGCTCCAGCTACAGGAATATTCTCACCTTCCTCACCAAGATATTTTATCTGCAAACAATCTTCCAAATCAAACAGTGCAGTGACGAAACTAAGGTCATTACAAATGTAAGAATAAGTTAAAAATTGTAAGGTTCCTAGTTTTTCTGTAGTTTGAAAAGCAGGCAGACCATGTACCAATGGCCACAATATAAGTATTACAAAAATTTAAGCATTAACACGAGTTTCAATTTATATAGTTCGGAACCATCATGATGTTTCCCTTTTCTCTTTCTTAATCCTTTCCCAAATATATTTTGAAGTGGTTCTGAAAAATGATTATTTCTCACGTCTTAGAAACTGGTACATGTTTGGGTTCTCTAAAGTCACGTTCTAAAGCAATAAAAGAATCCATAACACATGGTTGCTTAAATGGATTGTTTCGCTTAATTTTGTGAGTCTTGTAATGCCAGATAGATTTAAACACTAGCCAATGAAATTCACTCCAATGGTAAAGTTGCTAAAGTGGTTGTTTAATCTAATTTTGTGGATCCTACACTTGGTTCTTTTTTTTGATTTTTTTGAAATCTGGGTTGTATTGTTTAAATTTCATTGAGTTTTGACCTTTTTAGTTTGGTTGTACTTTCTGTTTTATTTATCTAATAACTTCTCCCTTTTGCAGCATTTTTTTGTCCAGAAAGTTTTAAGCAATGCTGCTTATACAAGCACTAGTGCTTTGTGTAAGCAACACTAGCTCATATGTTCATCACTAAAAAAACTTACACAAAGGTGTTTAGCATTAATCAACCCTCTTAGGCACTCTCGTCGGAGATGGTCCTCAACAGAATATAATAAACTACATTAAGTTTGAACATCAAGTCAAGTCCCACTAAGATTAATATTACATATAATGAACAAGGAGACATTAATATGATAATATCTACCCCTGAGAACAGTTTTTATCAAAGATTATGCTAAACCAGTACAAGAAATCAGGAAAAAATCATCATCTGCAACAAGGAGAAAGCATAGAGGTCAATAGGGTGGAAGATTATACCCATGACTGAACAATTTTTATCAAATATGATCTAAACCAGTACGAGGAAGTGTGAAACCAGAAGGGAATCAGTTTCTCCTTTGTACTTGTTATAAACGGCACTTCAAGACGTATGCGATATGGAAATTTATAGGTTTAGATGATATGATTAATTAAATTAAATAATCAAGGTTCATTTGTTTATGCGTTTTTAAAAGACATAAACTATTTAATTTATAATGATGATGTAAGTAGAGGGCGAGACTAGGTGCAACCGTGAGGTCGTTGCCTTGTGACCTCAGTTCAAAGGTTTAAATCCTGGGAGAAATCTCTCCGCTTGCAGGGGTAAGGCTACATACAACTATCCTCTCTAGACCTTATTTGATGGGATGGGAGCCTCGTGAACTAGACCTACTATTATTTAAATTCCTGGGGTAGAAAAGAGAAAACCTCAGAAAGAAAAGTGTCTTTTTTCTCAAAAAGTTAAAATAGCTTATAGAAAAAGTTATATACATGACAAACGCATTTTTTCAACTTAAACAATCTCAAGCAATGAATTTTACCAGAATATTGGCTCCAATGCTAGTCCCAACAACAAACAGAGGTGCCCTGGGGTTTTCTCTGTGCAGATAATTAACCACAGTGCGTGCATCCTCAGTCCATCCAGCGTTGTAGAAACAATCAGACTGAAATGATTTTAATGAGAAACTGCATTACGAGAGGAATTAATTAAACAAGAAAACTAATACACCACAGTGACCACAGTATTGAGCTGCACAATAATCCTAATATTCTGACAAAAAGTAATGAAAGAAATTAAGAACGATTGTTTTCAATACGATCAATAGTCTCACATTGCTTAGAAATCGATAGTAGAAACAATTTAATATACCTTCTTCTCTTAACCTTTGAAGAGCCCACCGTGAAAAATTGGTATCTTCACCAATTTGGTAATGTTGTAATTGTTAATAAAAACCATTTCCTTGGACTAAACAAATATTTTAAACTCTTTATTGTTACTGACTTACGGCTGTTTAAGAGCTCTTTTTTCTTGACATAAAAATAGATTGGCCGGTTTCCCCTACCTACTGAGCTTAATAGGCCAACTTATTAACTAACCTTAAATTTTAATAATGGTAGTGGATAGCCAAGCTTAGTTTAGAGATACAAGACCAATCCAAGTCTTCACCAAATAACTATAATTTTATATTGATTTAGATGCTTATGGGTAAGTCCTGAGTACAATATATAGATGCAAATAGTCTTCAAGTATATCAACAGTATTCAAGTTGTCTTGAAATTGAATTAAAAACCTGCTAATAGCAGAAACACTAACCGTGATTGAAACACCTCCAAGTCCTCGGTGATTACTGATAACAACTTTCCATCCACACTTAGCTGTATGGTATGCAAGATGTTTGAGATACTACCAAGAAAGTGAGGATAAACGAAAAAAAAAAACTGTAAGGAAACAATCTAATATAAAATGAAACTCCAAATCAACAAAAAGATGAAAATTATAAATTAATAACTATTTCATAAGGGTGTATATAAGGCAAAGTCTAGCATACTTCATGTCTAACAGAATAAATTACCAAATTATAATGATTGTGCGGGACACTTTCTTCATTTTGACAAAATTAGTAATATTCAGGGAAGCAATGTTTTTAGCAATAATACCTCAGCATCAATCAAATATCACCATAATATAGCTCCTGGCTCAATTCCAGTTGCACGTGGAAAAACTTAATGGCAGGTCAAGGCTTTTGTGGAGGATTTTAACGTGTGACATTATTTTGTGCGTTTTCTCAATACGTATTAGGCATACATAAAAAAGGTGAACATATATTCTGAATTTGTGAAAATTGAAGAACCTCAACCAAAAATCAAAGCATGAATCAAACAATGTCTTAAAGGTGCTCACAGGTATCGATACTAATTAACCCAAACCGATCTAATCCAAGTCAAATACTTTAGGTTGGGCATTTTGAGTGTTTGAATCAAACTCAATCAAACCCATTGTTCATTGAGTCGGGTATTGGAATTTTTGGTTTTGAAACCCATGAACCCAACCCAATCCATCTGTTACATAATATAATTTTAATTTTAATTTATTATTTGTTTGTTTTATAAAAATAAAGATTGAGAAAAATCAAATAGATTAAACATCATTTTCGTTCTTTCTTGTCCTAGTCTCCTTACCCAAACATTCCTTAGAGCATCTTTAGTGGATAACTCATTCATGGGTTCTTAGACTATCTTTTGTAAATCCTAGATTTCCATGTCATATTTAAGAATTCTATTATTAACATTTTACTCCAATGGTAAACTCAATATACTCTATAATTTCTGGTTTTTGTAAAAAAAAGGAAAATACTTTTTTTTTATTTGTAAGAATTCGTTATGAGAGACAAACAATTTTATAGTGTCAAACTCCAACAACAAACGTCATGAAAAAAAAATTCCTAGCTTATGAACTTATGTTTACTCACTTTTGCATCAATTTTTTTAATGAGATTTGTTTAATGTATTTAGATGCATTATTTAATCAAATACATATATAATATAAATATTGGAAAGTTATCAAAATGAATTTGGAAAAGAAAATTATTACTTTTTTATATTGTAAAATAATTTATATCTTTTGGATTCCTATTGACCCAATCCACTTTGGGTTGGTTCAGTTTGATTTTGGAAGAGAAATGATAGATCCTACCCAACTGCAACTAATTTAATCAGGTCCGGTGATGAGTTTGGTGAAACTCAACCCTACCGTACTCTTCTCATGAACACCCCTAATAATATCTATAGTAAGTCATAATTATAGAGTAGTTATTTAATTGGTTTGCCAATAGTTTCTTAGTATCCCTCTGCTTCTAGTGGCTAGATTATCCTCCATCTAATACACCTATCCACAAGACTTCGCCACACATGACCAAACCACTTAAGCCTAGATTCTACCATCTTTTCGGAAATAGAAGCTACCCTAACCTTTCCCCTAAATGCATCCATTCCTAATCCTATATTGCGTAGTGTTGCCTACAGATAATGATACTAAAGCAGCACAACATAAACCTTTCGCATAACTATCAAGACACTAAGCTAGGAAGTTTACAAGCCCTCAACAATCAGTCAAGTACCTGCTTACAGGGAAGGGACATATACGTGGTTTTTCCAAGTTCCAACTAAGTTGTATAGTGAGGAAGATAACAACAACATTAAGAATAAACGTAAACTGAAATTAACATAACTTACAGCGGAGGAAGAGTCACTAGTTAGACCAGGAATTACTACAACAATGGGAGTGGATTCATCTTTACAAACAACATCCTCCATATGGATAGCACTAGCAGAAACTGTACCACGACAAGACACATAAGAATGAACCATCAAAACTTGGAATTGTAAATAACTGGTATACAACTTAGTTGGAATCGTATAGAATAGACTTCAATATCATATATATTAGATTGTGTGTTTTTTCCAATAAACTCCTCTGGAAACCAATTTAATCCAAAATGTATTTTATCCTAAGAGTAAGTCACTAAGTATGCAGGCATTATGAAAAGAGAACTAGAAAAACATAAAGATTCGATATATTGTAGTACCGTCGGAACTCGTTAGCCAGTCCAAAGCAATGGTTCCACCGTCAGGGGTAGTAAACAGTTGTCTGAAAGATAAGAGAGCATAACAAGCTTAACAGTTAGACGAACGAAACGAATAACAATCACACGCACAACAATTGAAGAAATAACGGCGGAGGACCTTCGGTATTTGAAAATGGGAGGTCGACCGAAGTAGTTGAGGAAGACGGTCTGGAGATGGGGACTAGAGAGCCAGGGCGTTGCGAGGTAGGAGGCGTGGAGAATCCTGCATTTGGAGACGACGGCGTCGTAGACATCGGAAGCTGAGTGGAAAGTGAGGGCGACGGGGGAACCGGCGAAGAGGGAGAAGAGGTCTTGGAAGAAATGGAACTCGAGGAAACGGTAGAGGAGGATGAAAAGAAGGAGGAAGGCGAAGAGGAGGTAGTGGGAGATTGGAATGAGGGAGAGAGCTTGAAAGAGGAGCGGGTAGGCGGAGGAAGAAGAGGACCAATCCAAATCCATGGAAGAGAAGAACCAACTCAGAAACATTTCGGATTATTCAATAGAAATTTGGCAATGGTGGTTAGTTAGTCCTTGTATCAGATCAGGGAAGAGACGGAGAGAGAGGGGAGAGTACAATGATGTGACGAAGAGTGGCGCGTGAAATTAGCGACCATTCCTGAACCTCCACGTGACCCTTGCTTCATTGTAAACGTCGTCGGTTTAATTATGCTGAATTTTAAGCAAATATTATATGGCTTAATTGTATTGTAAATTGTATAATCTAGAATATAAGAAAAAGAATTGTGTTTCAAATTTAATCTGAAATTAAAAAAATGTATTTCGAACTGTAAAATCTAAAATAAAAAATAAATAAATTACGGATTATATAACCTAAAATATAAAAAAAAATATTCTAAATTATGCTTAAATAAAACTTTTTTATTTTAAAGTTTGTAATCCAGAATACAACACGTTTAAGGAATGTTGAATTTATTTATTTATTTCATTAAGGGTATAGTGGTTAATTTGCTGTGGCTATGAAGGTGGAGAAAGAGAGTATGGAGGTGCAGGAAGAATGCGTCATTGGTAAATCATGATCATGGGCTATCAAAGAAAGGAGCCCACTATATGTCAAAAATTACTTCGTGCACCCTATCAATTTGAACATGAGTCCAATAAATTTGAACCTGCACCGTATCCATTTCAGAAATATAATAAATGTTCTTATCATTTTTATTTCAAATGAACTCCATGGAAGAGGATGGTTTGTGATGAGTGAATGTGTTTCATGGAAGGTGGTCGTTGTTTTAATGAGGTATGATAGATGTGGTGATGGTGTTTAAAACGAAGAAGAGATGGTATGGGATAAGGTTGTATAATTTCTTCGGCAGATTTAGCTGCAACGGGGAAGGGGTGTTTTTAAAAATCAGATTTCAAAAAAGGCTTTCAGAATATAAAATTCAAAAATGTTTTTGAAAGATGGAATAACTTTCAAAATTGACTTTCCAAAATTGTATTATAAGTTTCACAAAATAAAATATAGAATAGGATGTTTTTTATGATTGAAAATTAAGACTGTGGAAAAAAATATTATAAAAGTGAAAACCATAAATTCAACTTTATTTAATAGGCATTATGGAGTAAACTTCTTGGAAACAGGTTTCCAAAAGTCTATTCTAAAAAGCTATTTTAAAACATCTATTCTTGAAATAGGTTCAAAAATCTAGATCTGAAAACATATTTTAAAATTTAAATTTGAAATCTTTTTATTTATAATATAAGAGAGTATTTTAGTCATTATTCAGCTCATTCGGTGTAGGTTAAAAAATAATAGAATGTAGGGGGGAAAATTGTCCTAAATGTCGGCAAGGAGATCATTTTTTTCCTTAATTACGAAAGTGGTGCAGAAATTTTCTCTTTTTCAGTGGATTTGGTAAGTCTTATGGATGGATTTGGGTAAGTGTGATACAGTGGAGTGTATATTAACAATAATAATAATGATAAATTATAAGACGTATTAAAAATTTGTGGTTTAAATTATTTATATTTTATGTATAATATTTAGAACTAAGTTAAAAATATATTTATTTATTTATAGATAAAAAATCATATTTTTATTATTTTAAGTTAATTTTTTTAACGTGATTTATTCGTTTTTAAAGGTTATATTACAAAACTGAAAACATCTATAACCTATAAAGTATGGTTTATAATAATGTTTTTTTCTTTTACTTTTAAGTTACATTGTATGTAGTCAACTTCAATTTTATTTATAGTTTCGAAGAAGAGAAAAAGATGATCAGAAAGTAAATTAAGAATAAACAAAAAATGTTTGAACGAGGAACACAAAAAATATTTAAAAAACAAAACTTATAGGAAACACGTAGAATTACGTAAGAGATAATTTTTTACTACATAGCACGAATTTCCATTTTAGGTCAGAATTCGATTGCAAGAAACACGAATTCTGACATGTGATTGGATTTTATTTTCTCGGATGGGATTTGAGGTGATTTTTCTTTTCAATTAAAAATAATGGGAAAGAAAAATGATAGAAACATTAAAATTAATAAAGAAATATAAATTATTTAAATAAGAAAATTATAATTTTAGAGTTAACTTCACGGAAATTTGGTTTCTAAATAAGTAAATTCTGACATACGTCTTATTTCGTCGAAATACCACTTGAAATTTTTACTTAAATCGAGTGATTTTTTTGTTTTTCACTTAGAGCGTGTTTGTTTTCCCAGATTGATGGTTTACGAAACGCCGGAAAGCACAGATTTTAACAAATAAAATAATAATTTATTACAAAAATCGAGAAAAAGAAGAGAAAATCGAAAAAGAGAGGAGAAAATTTTTTTCTTCGCTACGAGTGAAGATTTGCAAAAAGGTCTACAATACTTAATAAAATAATAATAAATTTAATTAAATTATAAAATAATAATAATATAATAAATTAAAAATGTTAATATTATTTTTTAAACTAAAAAAAGTTACAAAAAAATTATAATAATAAAATGTATAAAATTATAAAATTAATTTATTATAAGTTTAAAACCTCTTCTGCCTGGCTCAGAGGTTTTAGTTTCCCATCGGATCCAACTTCTTGGCTTACTACATGTGGTTTGGAAGTGATTCTGCTGACAGGGTCAGTTTTCCGCTCAAGAGGAG
>Ga0099825_1008472_pt1 | contig 12156 bp, 4 predicted proteins | sample SiratroredBW_FD_76838 | JGI IMG/M metagenome (GOLD analysis project Ga0099825, IMG submission 76838) | Root nodule microbial communities of legume samples collected from California, USA - Siratro red BW | ecosystem: Host-associated > Plants > Roots > Nodule | place: USA: California | collected...
ATATATATAAATAATATATATATATATATATATATATATATATATATATATATATATATAAGATACATGAAAACTTGAAAGAAAGGTGTGAAAACATGTGCATGGGAAGTGCACACAGTGAATATATGATGCAGTACTTGTGTGTACTTTTATTCACCAAAATCCCAACAACATCATGGATTAAACTCTTCAATGCTTTTGACAACTGTAATCCATCAAACCAAAATTTGCTGCAGAAACTTTTGTAATTTTTTCATTTTACATTTTGCACCAGGGAGGTGGAAATAATTTGTGCCACGAAAATTAAATTTGTGCCATGAAAATTAAATTTGTACCCTAAAATTAATTTGAAAAGGAGTTAAAACTTGTTGATTTGCATAAGATTTTGTTCATAGCATAAACCCCTCCTTTGTACTTGTGAATCAAAAGAAATTGCCAAGTAAATAAAAGGAGATAAACTTGTACATACATTAAGAAGATAACTTTGACTTTTTGACCATTTGTTACAACCGATAGTGACATTGGATTAATGAGTTAGCACCGACAATAGTTATCCAAGGTTAAAAGATTGAATGGAAAATAGAAAGTGTGTCATAGTTAAAAGATTTAGTTTTTTTTTAATCACTATCTTCAAAAGTTTAATCTACTTTAATTAGAAACAGGTAAAATTTAATGAAAAAAACTTTTTTTTATTAAAGATTAGACTTAAGAATGTTTAAACTATTAAAGTTTAAATTGATAAGATTAAGCATTATGTAAGTAGAAGAAGCTTAGCCAACTCGTATGAACAAAGTGATGACTTTTGAGAGCATTGTGAGGTCAAATGACGGTGCTTCCATGTATTGAACTTTAGTGATATGATTGCGTTTTCTTTTCAGAAAAAAACAAAGCATAAAAGGAAAAAATAATTTGAGAGAAGGGCCAAAAACTTGTCTTCCATCACTACTACGCGGTTTCGCTTCATTGTTCAAAACCTAAATTCACGTCTTTATTGTTATTAATATATATATTTTTTTACATTCTCTTATAAGTAATTAATGTTATTTACTTGATAGAAATGAAGAATGGGTATATATAGTAATTAGACTTCGTATGGGGCTACTTTTAAAGCTAATTTTTTTAAACCAATCTTTTAAAGATAATAATTTTAAGAGGTTTTAATTCGTTATATCATATTATTTCCAACATTGCTTGTAAATCTTACATTTTAATAATTTTTTTTTATTTTCGTGTTGGTAAAGAAATACTTTTGTAATAAAAACATGTCAGCATAATTAATATATAACCATACCTATAAGTTTGATTAAACTAAAATAATAGTATAGAGTCATGTAACCAACTAACTTTTGTTTTTAATTAATTCCTCTTGTACGTATTGAGAGAGATTACTTGTATAATATTTTATAAAGCATGAGTACTTTAAAATATATGAGCTCATAAATTTAATTATTAGATGTGTCAAAAAAAACGGAAATATATAGTCCAAATTAATGGTTAATTATTATTGAAACCAAGCGAGTCAATGAAATGAAGATTGGGTTACAAACGAATCAAATGAGTCAATTAAAATACACTGACATGGGTCAGTTAAATGTACGGTTCTTGCTAATGGAGCATTGTCAACTTAATAAATATATTAAAACTCTTAACGAAGTGTGTTCAAAGTCATCAAAAGTCTATTTTTAATTGTTTAAATAAAAAAATATTTTCATTTCTTTAACGAAATATATTCCAAGATTGAATTGAACTAATATATTCTAATATTTAATTCAACCAATTAGAGACCAACTCATTCTAAATGACAACTATCCAATACATTAATGTGCTGGTTATTAGATGTTGGATCTCATTGACAAAACTGATTCATAAAATCTTTCAATTTATAAGTTTGTAATCGATAAATAAACAGTTTTCAATAAATTATTTAATAAACTGGTTAATATATATAAAATGACATAACTATATGTTTTATTATACAAATAAAATTTATGTTTCTAAACAATATTATGATTTAAATATTTTTAAATAGATTAATTTTTTATTATTTCTATTTATATTTTAGAAGTTACATATTTTTTTATATGAATAAGTCATTTTATTTAAATGACATGATCAAATAAATATTAATTAAATTTCATTTTTATTTACCTTTAGAAATTTAAATTTTTATTTCTTAATTTAATTTTTTGATGCATTGAATTTATTCTTTTTATAATTTTTATTGAATTATTTTTCAATTTTTATTGTGTGAAATTTTCACATATTATCATGTAATGAAACATTTGTTACTTGAATTTGGAATGTTAATTTTTTCTAATTTAAACTGCATAAAAAATAAAAAATAACTAAACAAATATTAAAATTAGTGAAATATATAATTATTTATGTGTGTAAGATTGAAATAGATAATAATAGGTAAAACGAAATTAAGAATAATAAAGAAATAGTGAGTGAGTTAGTTTCACATACTTACTAGAAATTTTTATATTAATCAAACAATTTATAAACTAGTAAAAAAAAGTTAATAATTAGTTTACGGATTTTTTAAAAAAATTCTATTAAGTAAATGAAATATATCCGATTCACTATACTTCACTAAATATGTGATAAAAAGAATTACGTTACACACTAAGTAAATTGATGTATTTGAAAAATTTTGTATGAATAAAATAAAGTTATAGTTGCATACTTATAAATTTCAGATTTTAAGAATTGAGAATAAGAATTTATATATACATTTCTTTCCATGGATATCTTTTTTAGGGCTATATTATTACACAGTGCATTTCAAACTTAAAAATAAACAATACTTTAAGTAAAATTATGACAAAAATTAAACAACAAAATAACCTGTTAATTGGCTTATAAATATATCATCTCAACAAAATTATTAAATAATAGTAATTTTTTATTAACTGCACGTGTATTTTTGAAATATTAAATTCTTAGTGAATTGACTGAGTGGAAGATAAATTGGATCTCATAAAAGAATACGAAACTTGAACTTAAGTTGGAGAATATTTTGTTTAAACCTCACTCAACCTAAGTTGGAGAATACTTTGTTTAAACCTAACTCAACAATATATCCTATTTTTGATCTTTTCTTGATGAATTTGTTTTAAATCAGAAATGAAGCAGTGTGAAAATGCTCTTATCTATAAGAGGATCGATCATCTAAACTAAGACACAGTTGCATATAAGTAAGTTAACTGACTAAACATTATTCGGAGAACTGACTGAGAACTAATCGGTCAATCAAGTTCCTTACACATCAACTAACACGTGACGCACGACACGTGACATATGTAAAATAAGGCACCGTAATTGGCCATGAGCCCATCCAAATCACTATAAAAGTTAAAGAAGTCTTACGAAATAAGATATTGTACTTTACTCAATTTTATCTTGTATTCACTTAGATTTACACTGACTTGAGCGTCGGAGTGCATATAGGACCTCTTCTCGAAATTTGTGTAACCAAAGACTAGAAGAAAAGAAAGAATTGTCAGGGCAATTAAAAGAAAAAACTTGAAAATACTGTTGCTTGCTGGAGTCGACCAATCTCGTACATTAACAGCTCCCATTGGAAGTTTCTGGTTGGTGGAACATAATTTTCGGATGAATGCGTAATAGTTTCACTAAATAAAAATAAAATGAATCAATGCCATGACCATGAATGAAGATAGCCCTAAAAACAACATTAGATGTTCTTTACAAGTGCTATGTCACTGTTACTTCCCCACAAAGTATATACCATTCTAAATTTCCAATTCAAGTGTCCTAATTTTGAAGGACACTCCTAACCTCTAATCTTCTTAGTCAAAATTTTGAGACTCTCCTCGGTCAGATACAAGTATATATAATCACGTGTTGTTTGAATTCACTTGAACTGTAGATAACTATTCAAACATGTACTCTATTGAATGAAGGATGAAGATTGAGATCCATTTCCTCATTCATGGTAACATACTCCACCACACACAACTACATAATACCATGTTTCTATTCCCATCCCTGCTTCAATATCCACTATTAATACAAAATGCACAGCCCATAAAATCACAAGTTAATAAGACACTATTGGACTTCAAAACCTTAGGAAGAAGGCAAGGGTCCCCATCCCACACCCACACAAACAAAACCATTATAATATTACTAAGCTCAAATCTTTGTGAAAGCCACCAACTTCCCCTTCATTATTTCATCTCTATTTTTAATACTTTATAACTTTGCTAGCTAACTCAAAACCGTGTTTTCTAACCTCAAACTCCAATTATAAGCCACCCCATAGATCTCTCTTATTTTTCATTCTCACCACACACAACAATGAAGTCCAATCCAAAATCACAACCACCCCACTTGTTACACTTTCTAATAACCCTCTCCTTCTTCTTCTTCTTCTTCTCGTGTGTATCTTCCACAAACACCCTCTTCACCCAACAATTCAAAGAAGCTCCTCAATTCTACAACTCCCCAAAATGCCCTTCTCTTTCCAACACCCAACATTCCAACGTATGCTCCCAAGAAGCTGTCCACGTGGCAATGACGCTCGACACGACATACATCCGAGGTTCAATGGCGGCGATCCTCTCCATCCTCCAACACTCCTCCTGCCCGCAAAACGTCTTCTTCCACTTTGTCTGCTCCTCCAACGCGCCCCTCCTACGCACCGCAATCGCCGCCTCATTCCCCTACCTCAATTTCCAACTCTACCCCTTCCACGACGACGTCGTTTCCGGCCTCATATCCACCTCAATCCGCGCCGCACTCGATTGCCCCCTCAACTACGCGCGCAGCTACTTGCCCAACTTAATCCCACGCTGCGTCAAGCGCGTGGTCTACCTCGACTCCGACCTCGTACTCGTCGACGACATCGCGAAACTCGCCTCCACGACGCTGGAAGCCGACAGAGTTTTGGCGGCGCCGCAATACTGCAACGCGAACTTCACCTCCTACTTCACGCCCACCTTTTGGTCGAACCCTTCGCTCTCGCTGACGTTCGCGGACAGGAGAGCGTGTTACTTCAACACGGGGGTGATGGTGATTGATCTGGAGCGGTGGCGCGTGGGGGAGTACACGAGGAAGATCGAAGAGTGGATGGAGGTGCAGAAGAGGATGAGAATCTACGAACTGGGTTCGTTGCCGCCGTTTTTGCTTGTTTTTGCGGGGAACATTGTTCCTGTGGATCATAGGTGGAACCAGCACGGTCTCGGAGGAGACAACTTTCGTGGTCTGTGTCGGGATCTTCACCCTGGTCCTGTTAGTTTGTTGCATTGGAGTGGGAAGGGTAAACCCTGGGTCAGATTGGACGCTAATAGACCTTGTCCTCTTGATGCTCTCTGGGCACCTTATGATCTTTTACGCACCCCATTTTCTCTCGATTCTTGATAAATATAGAATCAAATGTGAATATCTTTTTCGACAAAATTCAGATGCCTTCTTTCATCAGAATTGAAGTTTCGTCCTTCAAATTCTACACCATACTTTTATTATGCATGTGATGAAGGTGAAACTTCAATTTTGACTGAGAAATAGTATGAAGATATCTGATACTGTCTAAATTTTGTATTTTGATAACATGGGTATAAACAAAGGTTAATTTCTCTGCTGTTCAAGTGGAGGTTGATTAAGCTGTTCTTCGATTCGTTGCTGTTCAAGTGTAATTAAAATTAATACGTAATACTAGTTGTGTAATGAGTTATTTTTTGGTTCATGATTGATGATAATTGAACATGACGAGGATTTTGTATTGAGAAATTTGTTTCTGATCCTCTACTTTGCTGTCTCCTTGTTCTCTCTGGTTTGATAATGTGAACCAAGTTCTTGGTTTGTTGCACTAATTATGTGTGTTTACGGATTTTGATGATGATGCTTTTGTTCTAGATGACTGAGTTTGAAGCAAGGGAAGGGATTGGTCCATTCAATTTCACATTTTCTAGGTGAAGAGTTCAACGTGTGAATGTTTGAGAGATTGTTCTGTCAAATCTTCAATTAATATATAACGCCAAAAAAAATAATAAAAGTGATAATCAGATGTTATTATGGAAAGTACAGCGCAAACTAGTTATATTACAATTATTACATGGATGAATTTAATTATTTTTTAAATGAATTTAATTTATTATATAATATATTTTTAAAAATATAAGATACAGCTGTAAGAGACATTATATTATTATTGGGTGGTGATATTTTACACCTATATAACATTAAAAAATATTATTATTTTATTAATATAATATTTTATTAATATAAAACAGCGTGTTAAATGAATGTTTTATGTGACTTTTTTTTATATTATTAGTAATAGTAGGAGCAATTGGACAATCGGTTACATTTAGTAAATGGTCAAATGCATGCATGGTTTGAATAATTTTAATAAGGATGATTTTATTCTTAAAACATTTGTATAAAATAATCTATATAAAGAGGAAAAGCAAGACAAAAATAAAATAAATAATGTGATGCTAAGAGATGTAAGAAATGTTACAAAATATTTATGTAAAAAAGTATATAAGTGAATGTTTATTATCCACATGCTAAATTAGTTTATGTAAAAAAGAAAAATGAATCTGATTGGTTTTTGATTGTGTTTGGATTGTATATATTGTTTAGAAGTTGGTCTTGAAGGGAATAAGATGAGGTTGGAAAGGTGGTGTGCCAGCGATTAACTTTAAAGTTTAGAAACAATGTCATGTGCAATAATAAGTAATTGACAGAAAAAAGAAAGCAGAAACTGATGATTGGATGCCAGTAAACTATGATTCAATTTCAAATTTTAATACTAAAATTCAATTCTCATGTGGACCATGGAATGTACTGTACCCTCTTGCCCCTACAAATCAAAAACATAGAAAGAAAAATTAAAAGTAATTTGCAAAATAAGATCATTAAATTATATAATATGATAATGACATTTTTTGTTACTATACAATCTAAGGTAAGCTGTTGCTTATCAATGCTTCAAAAAGATTAACAAATAATCCATCCAAAATTAGACCAAATTAATATTAAAAAAATAAGTTTCAATTTATCTCAATTTTGTAAAAAATTATATAAATGATTATTAAACTCATCTTTAAATAATATAAAACTTTTAAATATATTCATTCTAATTTTATCTTCAAAAAGTCTCTTCAAAAGCTAAAAGAGAAAGGTGGTATATATAAATAATTTTTTTTATTTTAATGTTTTTCAATATCATTTTTAATAAACCTAATGTTTACTTTGTATCTTTTAACTTAAGGTAAAAAAGAGTTTGGCATCGGAAATAACAAAACACGTGAATGTTAAACTAAATTTAAGACATTTTTTTTTTGTTAAATTCATTTATTTAAAAAGACTGTTTTCTATTTGAAAATAAATTAATCTAAATTCTCACATCAATAAACTAAAAAAAGTGCAATCTTTTTATATTTTTTTGTCTCAGTTTCAGCATAAAAAAAGAATCTCGCAATATCATGGTGATTCACTGGCTTGACAATATGTAGGATATCCTTGCGATTCACCCTTTTATTTTTTATTTCTTGACTTATTTTGTAACCTAAAAAAAATTATTAGATAGTGTTCAATATTTAATTGGAAAAGGAAGAAAACGACAAAAACAGTGTCGGTGGAGGAAAAAGAAGAAAAAACAACTTAAGAGAACATCAAAACATGAAAAAAGAAACATGAAATCAAAGAAACGCGTGAAGTGAGAAGTAGTACGTGGGTAACATGATTTGTACGAAAGAGTTATTTGTTGAGTTCCATTTCTTCACTTCACTCTCACTCACCAATCTTTTCTTCTTAGGAAGCCAAATTCAAATCTAAAAGAATAATAATTGAAAACTGTTAATCATAGTACAAAATTTAAATAAAGTACATAGGTGGTACTCTACTCCCTACCATCCTCTCACGAATCTTTGTCCACTCTTACATCCCTTGCATTAATAGTAGCTTGAATCTATAAAATATTTAATATTTTAGACACCATTTTTCTTACTAATTTTATATTTTAAAATTCTATTAAGAATGTTGATTTGTAAATATTAGTGGATGCTCATTTGGATACAACGATATCAATGGAGGTAACAGATTTTTAAATATTTTCAATTTAAAATCTTAAATAATAATTTTTATTTTATTTTATATTATTTATTTAACTCACTTTTATTTTTGTCAGGAATTCTAGTATGAATTTAAATCTTACATTTAACAAATTGAGAAAATTAAACAATATTTAAAAAAAAATTTACAAACTAACTTTAAAGTTTTGAATTAAATATAGTATCAGTCTTTTTTATATTCTTATTTCATCTTGTGAATATTTCTTCCATCAATTTTCTCAGTAATTCTTTCAGTATTTTTTTAATTTCATAATTATATTTTCATAGTTGTTATTGCAAGAATAAATTATTTTACAATATGAATTTTCTTTATTCGTTAATAAAAAATGAATTTTCTTTTTTTATATATATTTTCTCTTTTTCAGTATACTTTATTGATATTTGTCTCATGTATAAATGTGCTTTCATACGTATAGAAAAAATAAATATATATATTCTAAATAGTTAAAATTTAAGAATAACAACAATGGCTTAATATATTGATTATTTATAACCATCGATGAGTTTTTATCTTATAATAGACTTAAATTAAGTATCTAAATTAAGGCATTATAATATTATGTCCTATATTATCTAAATTTATAAATAATATAACTTTTATTTTATAAAAATATTTTATATCTAACTAGAAATTATGCCTATCCACTATAAACTGAATTCTTATCCATTTATTTATGAGAAATAATTTTTTTTTCATAAAAAATAGTTTTATTTAGCTAGCTAGAGACGAAATCGATATATGATTGATGCAATTCGATTTTAATTAGGCTAATGAGGGTCACAATTATTTGTTGTGAAGATTTTTCTTTAATTCATTTGAAGTAAAGACATATATCACTGTCATTAACAGTATTTGTACATCTGTATCCAACAAATTGGCAACAAATTAATCAATAAGTTTAATTTAATCCAATTAAAGTGGTTTTGGTTAAAAGACATAAATTATGAATCTTAATGCCTCACCATTTTTAATTAAGAGGTGATAATGTCCTTATAATTCCAAACTTCCATGAATTTTCCTCACAACACTACAAGAACTTTACTGATTGATTACGCATTGTTGATTCAAGAAAGTAACTTCATTTTATAATAAAGATCCTTGCAAGATTAATTAAAATTAGATTAAAGTAATATTCATGGAAGATCTTCTGTGGTAAAAAACAAAGCATTACTATAGTGACTAAATTGACCTCTTCTCTTAAAAATAATAGTTTTTTAATAATTAATATTTTTTTATTAACTAAGATTATGATAGAAAATGGAAAAACATCTTAATCTAATTGGTTGCTACCTCTTTACTCCAAGAAACTGGTATAGATTGCGTGTCCCATCTTACAAAATGGCAGAAAGCATAGTGGAAAATTGAAGCTATACGAATCAATTCACATGGACATTGAAATTCCTCTCTAGTTTCGGAAAAACCTTTTTTTTCTTCTTCTTTCTAAATTAGTTTTTATTTTATTTTATTTATGATTCAAATTTCTTTCAATATTAATTTATAAATTTTACAAAATTGTATATTTTAATTTAATCCTTAGTTTTATAAATTTTTATATTTTGATCTAATCCTTAGTTTTATATACGTTTATTTTTTTATTTTTTTTTGTAACTATGTAAAAACATATTTAATAAATTTAGAGAAGATAGTTTAAGTTAAATGGATAATTAATATTTTATTATTTAAAATTTATAGATTATGTAGAATGTAAAATATTTTTTTCATTTAATTCAAATATTTAATCTCTTTAAAGACTTTTTCCTAAATTTTTGAAGTCATTTTTCATTATTTCTTTTATTGATGCTTGTGAATTAGAAAGTAGCATAATATAAATGATTGCGTGTGAGAACTGATTAAAGAAATGTGATCATTTGTTAGTCTAAGTTTACAGTGATATACTTGGTTTGTGAATAAGATCACCAATAAGTAAATTGTGATTTCTTTAGTTTTTTAGAATTTTTAGAACAATAGTATGAAAAATACCGAAGTACGATTATAATTTAGAAGAAATGATAATTGTGAGAGTGGAATCTTAAAGAGTTAAAAATCACAGGAGGATAAACACTTATGAATTTGATTATGTTATGTGTGTATTGGGATTTAAATTAATGAACTTTGATTATGAAATTAGAAGTATATTATTTGTATGAGTTTTTTGATTATGAGATTGACTTGTACACAAGTTTATATTATTGATAATGACGTTGACTTTATAGTGAGTTTATATTGTTGAACTAGAATTATTAGATAAGGTTTTGATGGATGAGATATTTGAAGTTGGTATATGAATATTATTTGTTTAAGAGGTTGGGTGTATTGAATTTATATGAATTAAAACAAATGTAATTTTTTATAGTATATAAAGGAGAAATAATTTTAAATTGAAAAATAATTTTAAATAGTGAAATTTGTTATCTCACTTAAGCAATTATATATATATATATATATATACAATGTTAAAGAGGCGACATATATTGTTAAAGAAAGGAGATTCATCACTCAAATTATAAATTGTAATAAGAGAGTCTGTAACAACTTTTTCAATACTTTGAAATTTCAAATTCTTGATGATAGATAATGTTAAACAAGAAAGACATTGTAAATTTTTTTTTCATTAGAGAATCTAGTCGCTCAAATGATATTTAAACGTTTAAGTAATAGAAAAATTAGACATTTATTTATGACGTAGAGAAATGATTTTTAGACGAGAACACTTCACTTAAAATTTATGATGTTCAGTCAATTTTGATTTTAAACTAAAACTTTTGAGAATGAGAATGAGTTTTTGAAAAATTACAAATAAGTGTTTTTTTTTAATGAATTATTACCTTAGAGGTAAATTTATGTTTGTTATATAGAGTAAGAACTTAGTTAGTTTAAGTGATGAGAATTCGATTTTTCTTGTTAATTTTTTAATAAGATAGATGAAAATATCATATCACAAAGAATTAAGGAACATTCTATTAACTATGCAACTCAACAAAACTAGTATATTTTACAATATCACACTGACAAGATAAAAAATGTAAATTTAACCTTTTCAAAATTTTCAATTAATAAAAACTCAGCAACTAACATGATTATATTGATTTTAAATAATTTGTTAAAGATCAGATACTCTTGTACTCAGTCAAGCCTATAGTTCAATAGGCACAAAATAAACCGCACATTGTAATTAAGTTGTTGTAGTTCATAGTCGTTGGTCTTATTTAATTGTCAACTAACCGAAAGTTACAACATTTAAATACAATATTAAAAATAAAACTAAAACAAAAAAAAATATTTTTCTATTATACAATATTTAATCAAATCACAAATAATCTCAACTCCAACCGTTTATATAAATCCTATTCATATTTCTAAATTCTTCTTCTACTTTTATAATATATATATATATATATATATATATATATATATATATATATATATATATTACGATTTCTTCATTAACAAGTATCTAATACACCGTTCAATAGAAAAATCTGTTTTTATACTTCTTCTACATGTCCTTTTAATTCAAAACATATTTAATAAACTAAATTACCTTTTCGTATGAGACAATTTTTTGAATTCCAAGTAATAAAAAAAGGAGTTTGAAATATACCAATTTTAAAGACCGATAAAACATTATAAAACAATCAAAATACAAATAGAAAATATATACTTGTTGAGAAATATTATTTTCTCAGTTATCAACTACAAAATATTAAAAATTAAGTTAAATAATTAAAAATAAGGACATTTTAGAGAAAAATAATTTATTCTAAGTTGAGTTTTTATATAGTAGAAATGTTTTATATTCAGTTATTTTTTAATTGATATAGAAAAGATGAGAAAATATTTTAAAATAAAAAAAAATAATATATATATATATATATATATATATATATATATAAAAGAAAAAGTAAGAGAGAGAGAGAGAGGGGGATGGAACAAAGAAAAAAAAAAGAGAAAGAAAAAAAGAAAAAAAAAAAAAGAAGAAAAAAAAATAAAAAAAGAACAAAAAAATTAAAAAAAAAAAAAAAAAAAAAAAAAAAAAAAAAAAAAAAA